>Ga0209697_10003264_pt1 | contig 22259 bp, 26 predicted proteins | sample AliMusrvi5mmetaG_FD_184115 | JGI IMG/M metagenome (GOLD analysis project Ga0209697, IMG submission 184115) | Freshwater lake bacterial and archeal communities from Alinen Mustajarvi, Finland, to study Microbial Dark Matter (Phase II) - Alinen... | ecosystem: Environmental > Aquatic > Freshwater...
TGCTCAGCAGCAGGTCCACGGCATTGCGGCGGAACTCAGCATCATACTTCTTGTGTATCCTCACGGTGATCCCTCCATCCTTCTATACTACTTCGTTCACCGTGTCCGTCAAACCGGGATAACCTCACAGGCCGTTGTTGGGCTGCCTTCCTGTCGATGCTCGGATCGTGTTCTATTTTTTCGCTAGAGCTTTTCCTGCTTCAACATCCTGCAACTTGTACCTAATAATCTCAGGCGAAGCTCCTCGAATATAGGGGAAAAGTTTGCGTTCCTCACTCTGGTGTGAGATATCCCCGATGCGAACACTGATCTGTTCCCTTGGTACGTTCTCGATCACAAGCGAGCCGTCTTTCCCTATTGTTGTTGAGAGTGATCTTCCTGACGCGGTTGCGACTTTCAGCAAGACAGTCGCAGGATCGACCTGCGTGGTTTTTTCCTCTGCTCTTCGATGGAACGTCAGTACCACATAAGGACCTTTACCTGACATACGGGTCTTTCCTTCTGCGTACGCGATGCCATTGGTGTCTATGGCAATGGATTTCGACCGCCCCTTGCAGAGGCACACCAAATCATTGCCCCATTCCGAGTCTTTCTGAAAAACCAGCGCGATGTGTTGGCCGTCAGGAAGATCGGAGACATCAAGAGTGACATCTGTCCAATCGGCTGAAAGTCCCGCCAGTTTTTCACCGCTGGCATCGCATGTTGCCAGAAACAGGTATGTTTCCCCTCCGTAGAAGTCGCCGTCCTTTAAGGTGATCTTAACGGTACGGCTTGTTTGGAGTTGCTGTTCGCTTCGCGTCTGCGAACAACCTACCGATGCGACGGTGAGACAACACGCCTGAAACACGATCATCATTGGGAATGCTCTCATTTGGTTCTCCTATTGAAGGTGTCAGGCAAGACAATTCGGGCTCTTGAGTCCATGCTTCCTCTAATGTAACCACATCACCAAGACATGTTTGACGAGAAGTGCCACGCCGATAATCAATCCGATCTGAATTAGAACAACGACAGCCTTCTTCAGTATCTGTACGAACGTCACAAGCTATCCTCCTTCCGATTGCCCAACATTGTATTATGCGTCACGCATAGCAACCCTTAAACGCATCCGAAATCTTGTAAAGCGTCAAACACGCCGTTGGCACCACGCCGTTGTTCGCTGATCAGTGCGGCTTCTTCTGTGTGTCCATCCAAGCCTTCCATTTTGCGGAGTCGGGTCCGAAGTCCTCTCCTGTTATCTTCTTGAGCGAGTAGGCCGCCTCGCTGCGGACGTTGTTCACACTGTCTTCGAGAAGACCGATGAGGTGCGGTATCGCATCCTTGCTTTTCAGGGCACCGAGTGACCATGCTGCGTCGTACCGAACCCACTCACTCTTGTGTTTGAGCGCCTTGATCAGAAGCGGCACCGTGGCGGGATTTTCCGATTCTCCCATTATCCGTACGACATTTCTTTGAGCTTCTTCGTCTTGACCGTTGCCTTCAAGTACGCCCGACAGGGCGTCTAAGCCAGGTTTTCCCATTTTCAAGATGGCGCGCCCAGCCTGCAGGCCCGGCGTAGCGGAAGAAACGACAGTCTGATCTCCGACGCGAGTGTTTCTCATGACCGGAGTTCTGTCGTTCAGGGTCTCGACAAGGAATGGGATGGCCGGCACGGCTTTCTCTCCCATTGCGGCTAGTTCATCACACGCTTCGTTCCGTTCAATTGGGTCAGATGAATACAACCTCTCCACCTGCTTCCGGACAGCCCCGGAGAGTCCTTTCGGAATGGCGTCCTTTGGAGTCTTGGGTTCCGCATAGGATACAAGCACTGACGCAAGCATAGATACTACCACGATGCCGAATGCTGACTGTCTCATGATTCGTTCTCCTTTCCTTCAGCCAACAGTATTTATTAGCCTGACTTCAGGCGGTACAAAATCTTGCCTAGATTCAACTGAACGGTACGACTGACAATGGCAACCGTCAACCAGAAAAAAGGTTGGGAGGGGAATGGCGGCGGCGCGCGTCACCGCGCACCCTCCGACGGTCCCGTCCGCGGGGCCGGAGGTAGTGGTGCCGTGGCTTGTTGGGCCTCACTATCCGCAGCGCCGGATGCATTCTCCCATTTCTCCCATTCATAGCGTATCTTTGAGTTCCCTGCTGACAGTCGGTAAGCATCGTCTGTTCTGAACATTTGGCGGTACCCTCTTGCCGCGTACGTCTTCTTCTTCATGTGGATGGCGAGCCCAGATCCCACATAGACCGTCTTCAGGAGCAAGAGTGGCCACCCAACCATGAAGCCAACTGTCAACAGCAAGCCACCCACAACCTTTTGGTACTCTTGATACGGCTGTCGTGCCGCATCCGCATGCACACCCACATACACCATCACAATGCCGGCGACCGCCCAGATGACTATGAGCGAAGCATAAAGCAGCATGCGCCTCCCGACGCATGCCCAACAAAGAAACGTCAAATCCTTTCCGCCGATGCGAAATATCGTCTCTGTGACTTGCGAATTTCCAGATCGATAGCCTCGCGCCCCAATGTAGTTGCCATACCAGAATGAGTAGATTCTCCCCTTCTTCTTTCCTTGGCAGAGTTCACAGAAATCAACCCGCGTCTGGCGTTCTTCCCGTCGCGCAGCAAGATAGGTCTTTGCACATGGACGGCAAACGACTTCGTGCCCCTGTAACTCGATATGGATTCTGCGTTGAAGTGAAAAAGGAGACCTGAAGGATCGGTGGCATAGGAAACATGTACGCTTCCCGAGCGAATTGATTCCGATTAGAAAGACAACGAGCACGGCAAGAAAGAATATCAACGCTACAAGAATGTCCATTGCAGCCTCCTTCTCGTTGGGATTGTTGGCCCAACGTCAGCCTTGAGGTTCGGCGAGCTTCGAGCCGTAACCTCCGAGGCTTGGTTCGGCACTCATCCGCTATCCTTGTTCAGTTCCCGTCGTTTGGCGCGATGACGCCTTCTCAACCACCAACGGGTCCTTTCAGCTTTGACCGACCGGAACAACAAGCACAACTCTGAATTGCCTTGTTCAATCGCATAGTCATAGGCTGTGAGGCCAAACAAGTCTCTGGTATGGCTGCGAGTTCCGTGCGTCAGTAGCCACTGGGTCATTTCAAGATGGTCACGCATTACTGCCAAATGCAATGGCGTCCGTCCCAGTCCGCAGAGTCTTGGCGCAACACAATAGAGCCATGGTTGGGAGAAACTTCCGAATCCCGAATAGATGAGTGGAGCGTACTCCGATGCATTGACATCGGCTCCTTTTGCAAGCAAGAGTTCTGCGATTGGGACATTGCCCCGCCTTGCGGCTACGTGAATAGGTGCTGTGCCTTGGACATGCCCGCCTCCGTTTCCGACCACAGTTCTTGAATTGACATCCGCTCCGTTGTCCAACAACAGCCTCACAGTGTCCAAATCGCTTGATGCGATGGCTGCATGGAGGGGTGTGCGGCCGTTACCGTCTTCCCAACCGTATTTGGCGTTGACATCTGCTGAACGCTGGACAAGAAGTCCGACTAGGGCTCCGTTGCCCTTCTCGATTGCTATAACAAGTGCCGTCCTCCCACGTGCGTCTCTTGCGTTGACGTTCGCGCCGTGATCGAGCAATAACGTTACGATCTCCGAAAAATCCTTCGCGCAAGCTACGTGCAGTGGGGCACCCACCGGCGGCGCGTCTACGTCTACCGTAGCTCCGCGTTTCAGCAAGATGGCAACCATCCCTTTACTGCCAGATTCGACAGCTTTGTGCAGGCAGCTAAGGTCAGGCACAGTCCCGTAGGTATAGTCTTCTGCAAGGGGCCGAGCATCAACAGAGGCCCCTTGGTTGAGCAATTCAACGACAGCGTTGACGTCAGTTCTGCAGACGGCAGCGCACAATTGCAACTCCTTTTCGCCATATTCCACGGAAATCATCTCCTTGCCGAACAGTATTTATTAGCCTGACTTCAAGCGTAACAAAATCCGGCCTGAATTCAACTGAACGGTACGACTGACAATGGCAACCGTCAACTAGAAAAAAGGTTGTTCCGGGCAGTCCTCTGCACCCTTTCGCGTATTCCGCGTATTTCGTAGTTACTTCTGCCTCCTTGTCTGCACTCCGCGGCTGATTTTCTCCCCTATGTTGAAGGGGGACGATGCACGCATTATCATCCAGCAAGTCGAACGCTTGGCGCGAGGCATACAATCCGTTGCGGGGGCTTCCCCTGGAGCGGCTGGTCTCGATGCTGGAGGCCGGGGAGCGCGGCGATTACGCCGATCTGCAATGGTTTTTCCAGCAGATGGAGCGCTCGGAGCCCATGATCTTTGCTGTGATCCAGCGCCGCCTTGCCGCGCTGCTTTCCGTGGAGTGGGACATCCACACGCTTGAACACCCTGATGAAAAGCTGGCGCAGGAGCAGGCTGATTTTTTGCGTATGGTGTACGAGGGCATCGAAAACCTGCGCGAGGCGCTGGCCTTCCTGTTCACCGGCTTTTTCCGGGGCTACGCCCACGTCGAAACCCATTGGCTGCCGCATGGCCTGATAAAACGGCTGGAGCCGGTGGAGCAGTGGTTCTGGTGCAGGCAGGGCATGTTCGGCGACTGGCAATACAACCCGCAGACGGTCAGCGGGCGGCTGCAAGGCATCCCCATCACCCGCGCGAACTTTGTGATCTTTGAAGCTCCGGCGCTCGACCGGATGCTGTCCGTGCTCTACCTGCGCAAGACGGTCAGCCAGCGTGACTGGGATTCCTACCTGACGGTGTACGGCATCCCGTCCGTCTTCATGGTCGGCCCGCCGAATGTTCCCACCACGAAGGAACCGGAATACCAGGCCATCGCGGAGCAGCTTATTTCCAATGGACGCGGGTATCTGCCGAACGGCAGCGACATCAAGTATGTGGATGCTGATGGCAAAGTGCCGCCGTTCCTGCAGCACATCAGCTACGTGGATGAGCAGATCACGCTCCTCGGTACCGGCGGTTTGCTCACCATGCTCGCGGAAAAGGGTGCCGGGACATTGGCTGGCAATGCGCACATGGAAACCTTCAAGGCCATCGCCCGCGCGGATGCGATCGCGCTGGCGTCGGTCATGCAGCGGGATGTGGACACCCCGCTGCTGGAGCAATTCTTTCCCGGTCAGCCGCAACTTGCGTACTTCACCTTTGCCCCGGCGATGTCCAGCCAGTCGGCTCAGGTGACTGAGGATGTGCTGCGGCTACAGAAAGCGGGATACAAAGTCACCCCAGCAGATGTGAGCGACAAGTCAGGTTACCAACTGGCGGATGACAAAGGGGGCCGGGAATAACATGGCGAAACAATTCATACACGGGCATCAGCCGTTTGAACTGGCCGCGGACGGGTGGTCGCAGATCGCGCCGCTGGGCGAGTTCTTCCATGGGGCGGATGTGTTGCAGGTGCTCGATCCGGAAGCGTGCCTTTCCATGGTGGCCCGGTTCGATGCCGAGGCTGAGTCCCCAAATTTTGCGGGGCTGCTGGTGGATTTCGATCATCTCTCGCTTGATCCGTCCGCCCGGAGTGAAGCGGCGGGATGGATCACCTCCCTCGCCTTCCGGGCTGAGCCTGCGGCGACTGCTGGACTTTATGCCGCCATCCGCTGGACCGATGAGGGACAGGCGGCGATGACGGGTGGCCGGTATCGGTTCGTGTCGCCGGTGTGGCTGCGGGAGGACTGCGTGGACTTAGGGGCGGATGCACAAGGTCGCCAGCGGTTGCGGCCGGTGCGGCTGTTTAACTTGGCAGTGACGAACAATCCCAACTTGCAGGGATTGGCGCCGCTGTCGAATGCGGGAAAAAACGAGGAGGCGGACAAAATGAACAAGGTTATCGAGTGGTTGCAGAACCGGCAATGGGTGCAGGCCGGTGCGGATGAAGCGCAGGCCATGGCGGCGATGGCCGACCTGCCGACGCCGGAACAGTGGCGCGATATTCAGGCAGCTTTGGCCAATGCCCGGACGGAAGTCGAGGCGGCCAAGACTGAACTGGCCAATGCCCGCGCCACGCAGGCGGATCGGGAGCTGGCGGAGTTCGCGGGGCTGGTGGACAAGTCCTGGGAGTTTTGGAAGCAGCAGTTGCTGCAGAACCGGGAGCAGACACTCGCCGTGTTGCGCGATTTGGCGGCCCTCCGCACGGGGGCAAAGCCTGAACTGCCGGTCAGTGCACCGGTGGCTCCGCTGCACAACCGGCAGACCGTGCGTACGCCGGTGGCGGGAGGGTCGGAGTCGGCTGCCGTGCGGATCCGCAACCGGGCGCAGGAGATCAGCAAGGCGGAGGGTATCCCGTTCTCGTCCGCATTCCGGCGGGCGGAAGCGGAGATCGTGGCTTAAGGAGGCGGCTATGGCGAAAAATCTGCAAGGGAACACGCGGCCGGGCGCGCTGCGGTTCCGGGCTTCGGAGGACTTGACCGGCAAAGAGGGCCGGTTGTGCTTCCTCCAGCATGACAACCGTCTGCCGGTGGCGGAGAACCGCGTCGGTGTGCTTCTGGCGGAGGGCCGCGAGGATGTCGCGCCGTATGTCCTGACAGAAGGCGGCGTTCTCGGGGCGCACTGCGAGGTGCTGCCGATCCATGCCGGGCATAACGTGCGGATCACGCTCAGCGGGTCGGTGGCGGCGACGCCCGGCTGCCTGCTGGTGGTGGCCGACGGCGAGTCCGTTCCGGCCAACCGTGGCACGGTGGCGGTGTATGACGGGGCCGCACAGTTCAAGCAGCGGCTGGTGGCGGTTGCAGAGGAGTCCGCGGTCGTGGGGTCCGCGGTGCTGTGCCGCATTTACCCGGAGCTGATCCCGCCGGCCGGGTCTGGCGCGCCGGTGGTCAAGCAACTGGTATCGGTTGCGCTGCCGTCCGGGTCCATGACCGGCACAGTGACGGGCATGGCGTTGCCGTCGCTGCCGCTGGTGGTCGAGTTGAATGTCGAAGGGCCGGCGAATGGCGACTTCATTCTGGCCCGTGTGGTGGCGGGCAGCAAGACGCTTGCCGGGTTTGCGTATGTACTCAACTCAGCCCCTCCTGTGACGGGCTACACGCTGAAAGGAAACATCATCGTATGAAAACAATAATTCCGATTCTGTTGTCGAGCCTGCTGGCCCTCTCGGCCAGGGCGCAAAGCTTTCCGCTGACGAACGCGGTGCTCAAGGGGCCGATGAACGCCAACTTGCAGCCGATCACGAACGCCGGGAACGTGGTGCTGTCGGACGGCACGTCGCTTCGCGGGGTGGCGTCGAACGCGGTGACGCGGTCGGGCGGCGGCGACATTGCCGGGCCGCTGACCGTCGGGGAGTCAAACTCCGTGACCGGCCCGAACAGCTTTGCCATGGGCAAAGGGTCGCGCGCCACCGGCTACAACAGCTTTGCCGGCGGCCACGGCGCGATTGTCTCGAACAACGAGGCCTTTGTGTGGGCGGCCACCTCGGCGCTGCGCACCAATTCATACGACCACGGCGACGGTTCATTTTCAATCTATGCGCCGGGTGGCGTGTGGCTGGGCGCGTCCATGCTCTACCTCGACAACAACGGGTTTGTCCGGGCGCTGCCGCCGGTGGAGTACGACGATTGCCGCTATGGCGAGGACGGATGGCACACGCTGGGCACAGACGCTTATCGCGTGGATCCCGGTGCGATGCCCACATGGCCCGATATGACGTATTACCGGAACGGTGATGGCGACCCGGTGTCGTTCTGGGACTTTAACGGGGATAAGCAACCAGAGGTTAATCCGTGCGTGGCTTATTGGGGTGATACGCCACCTGCCGGTAGCGATGGGCAACCGTGTTCATACTGACCATAAAGGAGAAAACGATGAAAAAGAGTCTTGTGATGGGTTTGGTTCTGATGGGTTTTGTGGCGACAGCGCCCGCGGCTAACTGGGTGCTTCTGGAACGCACTGCCGGGGATTGGACGAATGCGGTTCCGTTGAACACGGTGGTGGTTCCGTGGAGCAACAACGGGCTGCGGCGGCAGTACCTCTATCAGGGGTTCCGCAAGCCGTCCTCCTTCCCGGCATTGTCCTACCGGCTTGAGAAGAGCCTGTTTGCGACGGGGTTTGCCAGCGTCGTCGAAGGCCAGGGGAAGTTGATGCGGCAAAGCCTGTCCGCCGGTCCCGAAGTCTCGCTGCACGCGATTGAGGCCCCGTATGTGGTGCTGACCACCACGAACGGGCCGGGCGTCGGCGTGGCGGCGGATGCCAACGGCGACCTTGTGACGTGGACGGAACACGCCAGCCCGTGGAACGCGGATGTGGCCTCTTCCAACCGCGTGGCCGCGCTGGGGGCAAGGAGCCAGCTTCTCAGCGATACGCGCGACCTGAAAGCCTCTGTCACGAACAACATTGCCGATGAACAGGCGATCCCCATCGAGGTCAGCACGAATGCGGTGAAGCAGCTGCGCAAGGAGCTGATCGACTTGGGGCAGGATGTCAAAACACTGCGCGGCATCGTCGCGCGGATGTTGAAACAAAACGAATAACGCGGTCAAACAAGGAGAAGTCGGATGAGTATGGATACGCAGAGTAACACGCGGTTTGGGGATTTGTCCTTCCCGGCAGGTGAAAACCTGACCGGACTGGAAGGGCGGCTCGTGAAAGTCGAGCCGGATGAGGATGACGTGGTCGTGGCGTTGCTGCCCGAGGCGGCATCCGACCGGACGCCCTACGTCCTGGTCGAAGGTGGAGATGTCGGGGAACTGGTGCGGCTGCAGCCGTTGGCTGCGGCGCAGAACGTGCGCTTGGTACTCAAGGGCACGTCGGTTGTGGCGGGCGATGCGCTGGTGCTGGTGTCCGGGTCCGGATACTTCGGCAAGGTCAGCGTCCTGCCGGCGACACAGGGGACCTACCGCGTTGTGGCGATCGCGGAGGAAGCGGCGGCGGAGGGCGCGCTCGTGCTGGCCCGTCCGTTCAATGAGGTGGTTGTGGTTGCGGGTCATTAAACGTCAGTCAAAACAAGGAGAGCAAAGATGAGTCGTTTGAGTTCTATCAGTTCAAATCCGACCCTGCGGCAGTTCGCGCAGGGTGCGGCACAAAGCGCCATCATGCCGGTCGCCGATTTTCTGGCGCCGACGGTGGAAGTGGCCACGAGCGTGGGCCGCTACAAGGTGTATTCCGAAAAGAACCGGTTCCACATCCCGGACACCATCCGCTCGTTGGGCGGGCGGGCGTCCGAGCTGCGGTTTGACGTGACGGACGCAACGTACAATTGCGAGCCGCACGCGCTGGACTTCCCCGTGGACAACCTCGAGCAGTTGGAGGAATCCGGCCTTGAGAACATGCTCCGCGAGGGTGCGGTGGCCGTGGCCGAGGTGGCCGCGCTGGCACATGAGAAGGCTGTGATCGACGCCGCCTTGGCGGCGGTGGGCGCGGGCACGGGCAAGACGTGGAACGCGGCGGCCGACCCGGTGGCGGACATTGACACGACCATCCTGGACGTGATCAAGACCGCCAAATACGGGTCGCTGATGGGCGTGGGTATCCTGTTCGGCGCGACGGCGTGGAAGATCTTCAAGAATCAGGCCTCGGTGCGGGGCCGGTTCGTGGTGGGCTCCAGCAAGGCTGGCGCCAGCACGGGGCTTGCGGTTCCCACGGAGTCGCTGGCCGGCCAGATGTTCGTGGGCACGCCGGAGGTCCGGACGAGCTACATGATCTACGACCCCACCGCCGAAGGCGTGGCACCGGCTCCGGCGTTCCTGCTGGACACCGCGGTGCTGATCTTCGCGCGCAAGGCGCAGCCGACGCGGCGCGATCCGTCGTTCATGAAGACGTTCCGGCTCATGGGCCAGTACATGGTCCCCGGTTCGTATTCCCGCGACGATGGCCGCGTGGAGGTGGCCAAGTTCGACTGGTCCGAGGACGTGAAGGTCACGAACTCGGCCGCGTGCGTGCGCCTGAACATCTCGGCAACGTAAGCAACCGCAGCCGGTCCCGTCACAACCGGGGCCGGCTGCCTATTTGACGGGGGTGGTTTATGGTGGCCGTCAACTGGTACTCCGTGACGCCGTATAACGTCCGCGACGCCATGCCGATCGACATGCAGGGCATCTATGACGCTTGGGTGGTCGCCAATCCGGGCAAGTCCATGGCCCTGACCAAGATCATCTCGCGCGTGGTGGCGTTTGTCCGCACGGTGGCTGCGAACGATCCGGACTTGGAGATGGATCCGGCTGCCGACAAGGTTCCGTTCTCCCTGGCGCAGCACGCAGTCACGCTGTGCCTGTTCCATCTCAAGACGGAGATGGGCGTCATTATGACGGATGGCGATTACGTTTCATTCAGCCGGGCGGAGATTGCCCTCCGGCAGGGCTTGCGGGCCGGGGTGCTTGATCTGACTGGGCCGCCGGTGGCGGTGGCAGGTGAGCCGTCGTACCAGCAACCGGAGGGAACTGACAATGGCTGATCCATGTTTGCATGAACACGACTGGGGCAAGATTGAGGAGTGGCGCACGGACACCAGCGCCAAGTTGGACAAAATCCTCGAACAGACCACCGCGCATAACGGGCGGATGCTGGCGCTGGAACGGTGGCGGACGGTGTTGACCACCGCTGTCACCACGCTGGTGCTGTCCAATGCCGGAAGCATCGGCGCCGGGCTGAAGTCGCTCAAGGAGTTGCTGCAATGAGCGGCCGCTGTGGCGTCCTGGGGTGCGGCAAGGGGCGCAGCGAGGGGCTTAGCCGCAAGATCGAGCTGGACCGCATCCTTATGTCTTTTGACGTGCTGAACGTGCCAAAAGACATCCGGGTGCTGATCCTCGAAGCACTGAACTCCGACAAGTGGGATTGGTTCACGGATTGCGACGGCTGCACCGGCGTGTCCGAAGTGTACTGGCCCACCATCTACTTCCCGCCCTGCCTGCGCCATGACTTCGACTGCACACCGGGCGTGGGCACCCCCCGCTGGGTCGCCAATGCCCGGTTCTACCGCATCCAGCGCGCCTATGGCATGTCCGCCCTCCGCTCAGGCCTTCGCTGGCTGGGTGTCACCGTGGCGTGGTATGCCTGGCTAAAGTGGATTTAGCCGTTCCGACCTGATTGCGGAACGACGGCATTGAGGCGCGCGGTTTACTGCATCGCCTTCGGTGCCTTGTTGGCATTCGTCTTCAGCAAAACACCTTTCAGGTAACTAGCAACATCCCTATTTTCGTTATTTATTGCAAGGGTCAGAGCTGTGAGACCGTCTGCTGAGGTCTTGGATATGTCGGCGCCGTGTTCCACCAATGCCTTGACCACAGCCAGACTGCCATTTGCACTGGCAGCGTGCAAAGGCGTGAATCCCATCTTGTTTGATCTATCGATATCCGCTTTAACTGCAAGTAGTTTGTCGACGCACGACACCCATCCCCCTTCTGCCGCTTGTTTCAGCGCGGTTTCACCATCAGAGGATTCGAGATTCACATGCGCACCTCTTTTCAGCAAGACGGCAACCACTTGGGGGTTACCAGCTAAGCACGAAATCATCAAAGGCGTTATCCCACTCTCGTTTGCTTCGTCAATACCAGCTCCTTTCGCCAACAGGTACTCCACAATGCCGACGTGTCCGTTTTGGGCGGCGGCATACAATGCGGTTGCTCCATCATTGGGGTTAACCGATGATACAGAGCACCCTTTTGCCACTAAGAGTTCCACGCACTTCTTGCAGCCGCGCATGGATGCCAAGTAAACCAGTGGCAACTTGGTCTCGGCGGATGAAGGGAGAACGAACGCCTTGTGGTTGAGAATGGATAGTGCGAGCTTTTCGTCACCCGTGCCCAACGCCACTACGATAGCGTAGGGGTTGTTTCCGAGGTCTTCCACCCTCATGTTGGGGTCTCCGCCATTGGCCAGTTGCGCGGCTATGTCCCGTCTTTGTTTGGCGTACGCTTCACACGTATCCGCAATCCATTGACCACTGGCAGTCTTCCTGGACACTAGGAAATCTATGTTTGGAGCAGGGACAAGTGTTGTGTGAGTCAACAGATCGTCGCTAGATTCTCTTATCTTGTTGCCGCTGGCCTTGACAACCTCGTACATGGCAACGCGGTCATACGCGGCCACGTCACAACGTACTCTTACTGAGCGTGCGACAGTAGTGTCTGGGTATACTTGGAAGAGGCGCACAGATGTGCATTCCATCTTCGTTACCTTGTTCGCCACAAATTGTGAGATAGCGGCCCGTATCTCCTTGGTTGTAGGTTTGTCGGGAAGTTCGCGTAGGCAGTATTCGACGCAAGCGGTTACGATGTTTTCCCGCGCGTGAGTCTGCTGTCCATTGGCGTCGCGGTCGTCGGCGATCCAGAGAAACGTGCGAGTATCTAGCTGCGTATTTGGTGAAACACCGGATTTCAGGAGCGCTGCTACCGCGTCTAGATCTTCGCCTGCGAAGACCTTCTCGTGTGTGTCTGTGGCAACGCTACTAACTGGCGTCACGACTTCGATGTCGCTCTTCTGTAGCACAGGCATGGTGGCTACTCTTTCCTGCATACCTGTCTGCGCTTCCAAGTGCCCAACGCCAATCATCATCGCCAACACCAGACCGACTCCTTTTGCCCTCATCTTATCTCTCCTTTCGAGGCGTTTTGTGTTATTGGCCCTGCTTCACGCGTGATGTTTTCATCAACTTGCCCGAATGCTAGATCGTAAAATCCGGTTTGTCAATGAACAGGGCGCCTATCCTCGGTCATTGACGATATATCGCGCCTTGAGGAATTCCTTCCATGCTTGCACCTTGCTGTCGCCATCAATCGCAGCGATGAATTCCTCGTATGTGCAGGCTTTGACGCCATCCAAAGCCGCCGGGACCAGATGCCCCTTATAAGCTGGGATCGCCTCAATGAAGTGGTGGTTGCCTGATGGGAACAGGGTGATCGAATAGAATCTGGATAGGTCCTTGTTCCGTACCATGGCCAGCCCGAGCAGGTGATTCCGCCAGATCTGGCGCATATCGTCGTTGCCCAACTTGTCGAGCGGGCCTTCCGTGAAACAACCGGACTCTCTTGTTACACGCCAATAAGACGACTTCGGATCACCAACTTTACCAAATTGACTGCTGTTGTTTTCAATAAAGTAGGCCTGCTCAGTATATTTGACTTCGATTCCAAGTCCTGTGGTTCCACCCGATTGATCGGTGCATTTGACGAAGACATCAAATGCAGTCGCATCATCCAGGTATTTTTCTTTGGGCTTCGGCGAATACTCGAATTTGATCTGGATGTCTCCGCTGCACCTGATGCCGAAGGCGGATCCGATGACCTGCCGCGCCAGCTCAGGATCGGAAACCAACGGCCCGAAAAAATTAAAGGGAATATGTTCGCTCCGGAGCATGTCGCCGTCACGCTTCTGGGAAAAATCGGGATACCGGGCCCTCAACTGCTCCCTGACGCCGAATCCGTCATAATAGTTCAGCAGCGCCTGTGCATCAGGGCCGGTGAGCCTGTTTCCGTAAGCGTTGTACCCGACTTGCAGCACATTCGCCCGATAGCGTGACTGGTGCAGCCGGGCCTTCGCCTTGAACGGATCATCCTGATCGTATTGCGGGCCAATATCTGTCATGTGTTAATCTGTTCGCTTAATGAACGTCTAACGCCTCAATAATGTCTTTCCTCAAAACTTTCCAATGGAGACAAATCGTAGCTCATCGTTTCGGGATCGCCGGAATTGCGAACTGCTAAGGTTGCCTTCGCAATCGGCTGATTCCAAACGCGAATGGTCAGAGCCCACGACCCGGAAGTCACACCCCTGAGTGGAAAGTTCGTAGTCACCGTCGATGTAGTGTCAGGTCGCGATGTCTTCTGGACTTCCTCACCTGAGTGGATGTCTACCAACCCAAAACGCTGTATCTCTGCCGCTATGTTGATCATACGCTTTTCAGGGTCAACCGTTATCCCTCTCCAAACAACAATTGTGGGGCTGGCCCCTTCCCGGACCATTTTGTCTAAGGAAAGCCGGGAATCTCGGGGATACGTGTCGTAGGCGGCCGCGTAAGCACAATGCGGGAACGCGATTGAGACTGCCAGCGATCGTTCTCCGCTGTTCGTGACGATGCCAACGCTCACATCTGTCGTGCTTGGCCGCATAACGAGGGGCTGAACGCGTGTTCCGCCAATGAAGGCCTCTGTCAGTCCCTTAAGGCCTTCGCCCATACTGAAAAAGGGAAGAGCAAGGGACAGAATGACGACAGCATTGAAAGCCACTGTGCACACGAGAATCACCCACAGGCGGGACATCGGCCTTTCCCGTTGCGGTTCATCAGTGATCGCCCGAAACGTCCGGATGGAGTGCCATGCCAGGAATCCGACAATCAGACTCGCCCCGAACCAATCAAGCATCTTGCAGTAGTCCGTGATGTCAAAGACTAGTTGTGTCGGAACCGGCAGGCGCGCCCCAAAACCAAAATTAGTGAGATAATGGCCAACAACGTACACGCCAAACACTATGAGCATGTACGCTGACGCAAGAAGCGCTATGACGATGGCAAGCAGGACTCGCGCCCCGACGGGACGACATAGAGGCTGGGCAGACACATCTATTGTCTCTTCTGTTATTGCTTGGCGCGGATCAAGCCCGAAGCGGTTAGTTCCGGTCGTTCCGGCCAGACAGATCACTTCGACGAAAAGCCAGATTGCCCCGACTATGGGTATCAAGAAGATGAGTGCAAACCAGCCGGACCGATCACGGTCATGCAGTCGCTTGATGACCATGGCAATGCCCATCCATTGCGCGAAACCTCCGATGATGCCAGCCACACTTGCGTCAAGACCGTACCGCAGTACCGTGGTTAGGATGGCTATGGGCAACAGGACGGGTAGAAACCCCTTGAGCCAATATTCTGAGCGTGTCATCCGACCATTGATTGAGAACAGCGCTTGTACGACTGTCATACTTCTGATCCTTTCTCCCGCCGAGCAGTGTTATTAAGCCTGCTTCATGCGCGGTGTTTCCGTCAACCTGCCCGAATGCTAGATCGTAAAATCCGGTTTGTCAACGTCCGCCGGGTGGGCGTGACGGTGGCGCGATCCGCCTGGCTGAAGTGGCGTCCCGCATAAAACGCTCAGGTTTTTTACACCCAAAACCGTATTCACAAAGGGCAATCACGTGTCTTACTTGAAAAGCGTGTGCTCCGTTGTGTGCTCTTTTGCTCTCACGGTTTCATCTGGTTTAAGGAAGTTGCATTTTTAGGCCCAAAAGCAAAAACCCCCGAATTTCCTAATGAATTCGAGGGTTTTTACCGTCTAAATTGGTAGCGGGGGTTGGATTTGAACCAACGACCTTCAGGTTATGAGCCTGACGAGCTGCCGGGCTGCTCCACCCCGCAATGTATTTTTCAAAATGAGGAGGTAGTTATAATCCCACCTCCCGGGAAAGACAATGAAATTCTCTGTATTTGTTCATCCGCATCTATGGTTTGCGGTAGGCCAGCCTTACGGCGGCGCGGCGCGGCCAGCGGATGTGTCGTGGTGGCCGATGGCGATTTTTTCAACTTTAAGGAGCACGAAGCCCAAGATCTTCTGGGTCGAGATCTGCATGGCCAGCGGCTGCTGTTCGCCCGGTTTGCCCACCTTCAGGCTGGCGGGGACGCGTATATGTGGCTGGCCGCTTCTCATGGTGTCTGTGATGGACCGGCGGATCGTGCAGCCGCTGCAGTGGACGGTTTTGCCGCACCCTTCCGGTTCGGCCGCATGTTCACACTCAAAGACATCGCCGCCCTGCTGGCCGGCGATCTGAGCGTGGGCTTTGCCGAGCAATGTGTGCGCGCGGCTATTGGCCATGCCGACGGAGCCGTCCTGGGCCATGACGATCACCGGCACCGTGAACCCGTTGATGAAGTGCTCAATGGGCATGCCGTGCTGTGTCATGAAAAGGTTGGAACAATCATCACACAGGCTACGCAGAATCCCCCTGGAAAAAAGGGTGTCTTCCGCTTGTGTGCCAAGGGGCATCTGGCATGATGAACAAATCCGCGACATGTAAAAATCCTTCCAAGGCACCGGCTGGTTTTACCGGTCGGCCTTGCAAATCAAAATGTTCCCGAACAAATCGAATTGTAAATCTCAGGGCGGGGCTTTGCAAGCGAATTTGAATTCTAGTTTTACTTCATGCGCGAAACATAACGATAGGCTCTAATGCTTGCACTGCTGGAGCGGGTTAACTGCTGAGGGGTGCCGTGGTCCAGTGCACCAGGCCGGTGCCGGTCCAGTGGCCCAGCGAGGTGATATCCATTTTCGGGCGGTCAATGTCCCGCCAGACTTTCAGCATGTTCCAGTCCTTGATATCGTCAAAGATCAGCCACGGGGTGCGCTTGAATGACGCGGTGGCCAGCAGCTCAACAAAAGATGACTCGAACTTTTTATCCTTGGGGCCATCCACAAAAATCAGATCGGCATCCTGGAGCAGCGGGCGATACGTGCCGAAGACGGCTGGATCGGAAAGGTCGGCAATCGTCTGGCGCAGCTTGCCGTCATCGAAATCGCCCGGGCACAGGACGGTGTCCGCAAAAGAGTCCCAAGGCATCAGGTCAAAGGTGGACAGGGTGCTGTCGGCGGGCAGGAATTTTTTCAGCGCCAGCGTGCCCCAGCCGGTGTGCGTGCCGATTTCCACCACGCGCCGGGGCTGCAGCACCTGCACCAACCCCGCCAGGATCCGGTAATGTTCGCCCGGCCAGCATTTCGGCCACAGGGTGGGGGTGGCCAACCGGCTGCAGATGTCGGACAAGTCCGTGTCCATGGCGGCGCGCGCGGCGCGCAGCGCCAGATCCACCAGTTCCCGCGAGGGCGAGGAACGGTCATCGTCAGGACTGAACAGCAGGGTGCGCTTGATGTGACGGGCTTTCACCGGCGAGAATAAGGACCAGAACATACTCATAAGCACCGCCCTTCGATGGCATCCCGCAGGATGCAGGTTGATAGGCTGTAGGCTGTCAGACGATCAGGGAATCCAGACATTTCCAGTCCTTTCCGATTTTCCGAGATCGCATTTCTTTCATTCCACCTGCAGCCAGCATCCCCCATCAGGATGAATGGACTATAGTGATGTTATAAGGATGGCGAATTATTACAAAAACGTCAATAGCACATCCGCAGAATTTTAAGGGCGGGTTATGCCGGCCTATTGCACAAAATCGCGAACCGCATCCTTCGTGCTTGAAGGATGGTGATCTGACGCTATGCTATGGCGGAATAATGATGAAGGGAGGTGACGGCCATGCCAACCCATGCAATCGAGATAGACCGGCTGACGGTCGAGTTCCCTTCGGCGCGCGGGGTCGTCCGCGCGGTGGACGGGCTTTCGCTGTCCATCGTCCCCGGCACGGTGTTCGGGTTCCTGGGGACCAACGGGGCGGGCAAGACCACGGTCATGCATACCCTGCTGGGTTTCATCAAGGCGACCTCCGGCACCGCCCGCCTGTTCGGCGAGGAGGCGGGCTCGTCCAGTGCGCGGGCGCGGATCGGCTACCTTGCCGAGCATCCGGACACCTACCGCTTCCTGACCGGGAAGGAGCTGCTGTTTTTCACCGCCCAAGTGTTCGGCCTCGGCCGGCGGGAGTCGCGGCGGCGGATTGCCGAAGTCCTCGAGTGGGCGGGGCTTGACAATGCCGCCGCGGCGCGGCGGATCCAGACCTATTCCCGCGGCATGATGCAGAAGATATGCCTCGCGCAGGCGCTGGTGAACAACCCCGAGCTGCTGCTGCTCGACGAGCCGACGGGCGGGCTTGATCCCATTGCGCGGCTGGGTTTCCGCGACATCATCCGTCGCCTGCGCGAAGCCGGCAAGACCGTCTTCCTCTCGTCCCATGAGCTTTCCGAGGTTGAGCTGGTCTGTGACACGGTCGGCATCCTGGCCGCGGGCCGTCTCGTGGCGATGGGCGCGCCCGGGGCCCTTGTGGGGCCGGGCGAAAGCCTGGAACAGTATTTCGTCCGCATGGTCAGCGCGGGGAGGTGCGTATGTTGAGGCGTGTCCTGGCGGTTGCGGTTGTTGTCTGGATGGGCGCCATCCGCCGCAAGGATGTGTACGTCATCCTGGTGCTGCTCGGGGCCCTGCTGGGGGCCGTGGTCTCCGCGGATGTCTTCGGGCTGGGCGGGGTGGTGACCTATGTCAAGGATGTCGGCCTGCTGCTGGCGTGGATCTTCGGCTGGATACTGGCCGTCATGACGGCATCACGCGAGCTGCCGGCCGAGGAGAGCCGCGGAACGATCTTCGCGCTGGTCGCCAAGCCGGTCTCCAGGCTCGACATCATCCTGGGGAAATGGCTCGGCGCGTGGAGCATGACCACCTGCGCGGTGGCCCTTTTCTACCTGCTGGTCGTCGCCGCCGTGGCGGGCAGGGGCGGGCACTTCGACACCCGCGCGCTGCTCCAGGGGATGCTGCTCCACTCGCTGTGCCTTGCGGTGCTGGCCGCCCTCGGCGTCCTGTTCTCGACACGGCTGAACAGCGATGCGGCGACGGCCCTGACGGCGGTGGTTTCGGCCGCATCCTTCCTGGTGGTGCCGCGGATTCCGGAGCTCCAGGCGGCGGATCCGGAAGCGGGCGCATGGCGGCTCGACCTTTTATACCATCTGCTCCCGCATTTCGAAGTGTTCGACATGCGGCTGCGCATGGTGCATGACTTCGGGCCGGTGGATGCCGGGACCCTGCTTGAGATCCTGGGTTACGGCGTGTCATTGACCGCGCTCCTGATCGCATTGGCCTGGCTGGCCTATCGGAACAAACCGTTCAACCGGGGGGATATCGCCTCATGAGCCGTGCGGATGGCGGACGATGGCTATGGATCATCGCGGGCCTGGTCGCCCTGGAGACGATGGTTTTCGTTTTCTCATGCCGCATCGCGGCTGGCGGCGGCCCGGCGGCCGGCGGCGGCACGTCCATCATCGCCCGACTGCTGGGCAGCGGCCGCTTTGCCGTGAGCGGCCATTTCTACGAGGTTGCGGATTTGTATTTCCATCGCGGGGTTGAGCACCAGCATGCGCGCAAGGCGCGGGCCGACCTGTTTTTCCGCATCAACGCCGCGCTCCATCCCTCGACGCACATCCATCTTGCCGGCAAGGATGTCCGCGACATCATGCCGTGGCTGCGCCTGTCAACGCAGATCGAGCCGCAGAATGTCGAGGCCTATCTGGTCACCGCCTTCTGGCTGGGCCAGATGGGGGAACGCAAAGCGGCCCGCGACGTGCTTGCCGAGGCCCGGAAAAACAACCCGTTCGCGGATGAAATCGCGCTGGAGGAGGGCCGCCTTTCCCTCAAGGAGCAGGACTACGGGCGGGCGCATGCGTCCTTCACGCGCTGCCTGGCGCTGCTTGACAGGGCGGGCGGCACCAATGACGAGGCACTCTATGACCAGCGCGCCGCCCTGCTCTACAAGGGCGCGATCGAGGAGATGCGCCATGACACGGCCTCCGCCGTGCGCACGTACGCCCGACTGCTGGAGCTCAATCCGGGTGATCTCCATATCCGCGCCCGCTATGAGCGCCTGCGCGCCGGCGGCCCCGTCGACGACACATCGGCCGCCGCCATCCAGAGCGTGCTGGCGGCCGAAGACGAAAAGCGGGCGGAATGCCACCATGACGATGAGCCGTAAAAGCGTCACCCATCCCAAAATGCCGCGAAGGAGCGTCACGCGGGGGTGATCAGGGGTGTACAAATAAAAGGTTGCGCACCGGGGAGGGAGTGTGATACTCCAACGCGTGGCAAGTCCCGCCAGGGTGGCTGTTTCCGGCTGATTTGAAAGGCGATACGGCGGATCCGGACCGGTCCTTGCAGGAGGATCACGCGCATGACGAAAACGACGAAAAAAAAGCCTGTTGCCGAGCCCACGGGCGTCGGCGGATGGCTGACGTACCGGCCGGACCTGAAGGTGCTCGACTGCACCATCCGCGACGGTGGCCTGATCAACGAGCACCAGTTCAGCGACGAGTTCGTGCGCGCGGTCTATGACGCGGCGCTCGCGGCGGGCGTGGACTATTTCGAGTGCGGCTACAAGGGGTCCAAGCGCCTCGCCAAGCGCGCGGACTATGGCCCGTGGAAATTCTGCGACGAGGCCGACCTGCGCCGCGTGTTCGGCGACGAGCCCGACCCCAAGATGAAGCTCGCCGTGATGGCCGATGCCGAGCGCACCGACTTCCACACCGACATCCTGCCCAAAAGCGAGAGCATCATCGGCATGGTCCGCGTGGCCTGCTACATCCACCAGATCCCGACCGCGGTCGAGATGATTTTCGACGCGCACGACAAGGGCTACGAGACCACCTGCAACATCATGGCGCTTTCCACCGTCCAGGAGAACGAATTGCGCGCCGCGCTCAAGGTGCTGGCCGCGACGCCGGTGGACACCGTCTATGTCGTGGACAGCTTCGGCTCGCTCTACTCCGAGCAGGTTCGCGACTACGTCCGCATCTTCTTCAACGGCCTCGGCGAGGCCGGCAAGAAGGTCGGCATCCACACCCACAACAACCAGCAGCTCGCCTTCGCCAACAGCATCGAGGCCGTGATCCACGGCGTCACGCTGGTGGACGCGGCGACTTTCGGACTCGGCCGCGGGTCGGGCAACTGCCCGATGGAACTGCTGCTCGGGTTCCTGAAAAACCCGAAGTTCGACCAGCGCCCGCTGATCGAGTGCATCGAGCAGCACCTGCTCCCGCTCTCCAAGAAGATGGACTGGGGCTACAGCATCCCCTACATGGTTTCCGGCCAGCTCAACCGCCACCCGCGCGAAGCGATGGACCTGCGCGCCGGGCCGGAAGCGGAAGCATTCCTTGATTTCTACGACAAGATGACGGAGTAGGCTCCGGCCGCACCTCCGTCCGCAAGAGTCCACCGCACGCTTTGAAGGTGCGCATGGCAGGGCTCGCCGTGATGCTGGTTGAACATGCCGGGAAGCATACCTGCGCGCATAGCGCTGGGGTGTGCCGGCAAATTTCAGAAGGCAGAAAAAATTTCACCACGGATGGCACGGATAACACGGATATCAAGAGATGTTGGTTGAACTCATAAGGCCGAATTCCTGAGGGCATGCGGGCGGATGACAGAGCGTTGCGACGCGGGAAAAAGAAACCGGTTGCATACGTAGCCCGTTTGTGCCACACTCATCCTGAACCTGGAGGTGTATCATGATCAAGACGGCAACCGTGCGCGCAAGAATTCAACCCAGACTGAAAGACCATGTGGAGAGCGTCTTCCACCGGCTCGGGTTGAATCCGACGCAGGCGATCACCATCTTTTACAAGCAGGTGGAACTGCGCGACGGGCTTCCCTTTGACCTGGCCATCCCCACAGCCGCAACCAGAAAAACCTTTGACGCCACGGATGCGGGGCGCGATCTGATTGTCTGCAAAGATGCGGACGCCATGTTTAAAAAACTGGGCATCTGATGTATACGCCTGTCTACACCCGCCAGTTTGCCAAGGATGTGAAACGCGCCGGACGGAGAGGCAGGAACCTCGAAAAATTCAAGATGATCGCCCGCACCCTGCTTGCCGGCGAACGCCTTGATCCCATCCACCGGGATCACAAGCTTCTTGGAGATTATCTTGGCCGCCGGGACTGCCACATAGAGTCAGACTGGATCCTGATCTACAAGGTCGAGGACAACCATCTCATATTCGAGCGCATGGGCACGCACGCAGATATATTCAAGAAATGAGGTTGCCCGCGTCCCGCAGAGACAGTGGGCGGATCTTGCCATCGGCGGCAATGTGCATGAGACGGATGGAAGAAAATAGAGATATGATAACTGCCGGACGAAAGGAGAGGATATGAACAAGCCCGTTTCATTTCTCGCTGCCATGTTCCTGTGGGTCGTGACGGCCGCGCATGTGGTCCGCCTGGTGTTCCGCGTCTCGCTGATGGTCGGACATGTTGAAGTTCCGCTGTGGATGAGCATACTTCCGGTCATTGTCCTTCCAGTGCTTGCCATCATGCTGCGAAAAGAAGCCACTCGCGTTCCACAGGAACGCAGAGGCTGAAGGCAAGACGGAACTGCCCACTGATCACACAGATGGACACGGATGGAAGACGGGGAGCTTAACTACGAAACGCGCGAAAAGACGCGAAACCAAGATTCACCACGGAGACACTGAGGTTCCGACCGGAGGAGGTCCGTTCAAATCGGATTTGATCGGACGGTTTGTCCGGTGGAGGCGGAGGAGAAGGAGTTTTAACCACTGATTACACGGATGGGACGGATGGTCAAGTCCTGATTTAAAGTTGTCACTTGTTTGTTCTGCTTCGATGCATGGTTTTGCACTCTTCACGCCGCCTGTGCGTGAACCTCTTGCGGTGTTTTGTACTTCAAGGCCTGATGCGGACGCCGG
>Ga0209697_10003270_pt1 | contig 22233 bp, 24 predicted proteins | sample AliMusrvi5mmetaG_FD_184115 | JGI IMG/M metagenome (GOLD analysis project Ga0209697, IMG submission 184115) | Freshwater lake bacterial and archeal communities from Alinen Mustajarvi, Finland, to study Microbial Dark Matter (Phase II) - Alinen... | ecosystem: Environmental > Aquatic > Freshwater...
CCGGCATTGGTTGGTAGAAAAACTCGGATTCAAGAGTCCAGGGCAAGCACGGCAAGAATTCGATAACCAATTATTCAAGGCAGCAGCGTGATTCTTAACTTGTGTCCAGGGAACCGGGCGCGCTACAAAGATCAAATCTTTCCAATCAACCTTGAGTGCCGCTGTTGATCAAACAGTTAAGGGAATACACATAATCATAACAAAGGATACCAAACCAATTCTGATAGTCGCGAGTCAACCAGGTAACCAAAATCAATAACAGGCAACAATCGCGAAGTGTAGGGTCTCACAGGTAAAGGAAAATCCTTCGGTATGGTGAGCCAGATCAATTTTTATAGGTGAAAGGCATGCGGGAAGAAAACTTACATTAAAAATATCATGAGCCTGGGGTGCCTTGAACCTTAACGGTTTCATAAGATCAGGTCGAAACTATCTCAGATCAGGTCCTACATAATATCCGACTATATTTGCATTCTTTTGGATATCTTCTAATTTTTTCCCTGTTATCGTACGTTCATAATATCCACGATTCGGATTATTGGCTTCTGACAGTCGCATTGTCACCTTGCCATCTTTTTGTTCCAAACCTGTTATCTCAGCGAGGTGTCCAACTCTTGCATTTCCGCCAGGTGTTTTGATGATTGCGACACTTTTTTCATGGGGAACAGATGAATTAATAATCGATAATTTTGAAGCAAAAGACGTGAGATCTTGAGCTGGCAGTTTAATTCCTCGCTGCTGCCTTAAATACAAAACGCAATTATGATCGTTAGTTCCTTTGCCAACTTTTCTGACTACCGAATTGGCAGCAGAAGAGTTTATCGGACAGGACGTAGATGGTATAGATGTGTTCTTCATTGTGGGGGAGTATGTAACCCTTCGACTCGTCGATGTTGAAGACGTCTTTGTTGTTACGGTAGTACTCCAGGATGAGGTGGAACTCGTGACCGCCGCCTGACATAAACCAACCTCATATGCCAGGAGAAATGCCAGGAGAGCCTTAATCAGGAGTGCTCTTCGCATAATTCTGATCCTCTTCTGGCAGCTGAGCAATACAGACCCGTATATTCTCGGGCTAAAGTATGAAACATCGTAATCACCATAAAAATTCTGTGAGGCATAATCAATTGGAGCTAGGCAGCGAGAGGGAAGCGTTACTGCCCACTCCGTCTTTTCGCAACAACAATTACAATCTGATAATGCAACAAATAGTGCCTTGAAGGTATCACATTGATCGCAGGGGACCAGGCTAATAAAAATGCCACTGATATCGTATCAGCTCGCCGGCTGCAATTCTTGGACGGGTTACCGCTCAGGACATAACCGATCATAATTTATTGGATTTACGATTTTTTATGACCATTGAGGAGGCTGGCTTTAAATGGTAGGCTCAAATCCAAGCACTGGATATTCCAGTGCGAGGGACTCACGTTTGACCACCACATCAGAACGATAACACAACATTTTTGACTCTTTTTTCATTTTAGATCAAAGAGCTACCCAGCAAGAGGCCATTTTATGGATTTTTCAAATTTGATCACGATCAGGCAAAGCGTCAGGAGCTATGCAGACAAACCGGTTGAACAGGAAAAAATCACTCATTTGATTGAAGCGGTGCGTCTCTCTCCGTCAGCGAGCAACTCTCAACCGTGGAAATTGATTATAGTTAATGACCACGACCTAAAAAACCAAGTTGCAAAAGCAACTTTTAGCACTTTGATCTCATTTAATAAGTTTGCAATTCAAGCACCAGCTCTGGCCGTATTGGTCATTGAAAAGCCGAAGGTGATTACCCAAATAGGCGGTATGCTAAAAGATAGAGAATTTTCACTAATCGACATTGGTATCGCCGCGGAGCATTTTTGTCTGCAGGCAGCAGAGTTGGGATTGGGCACCTGCATGCTTGGCTGGTTTGATGAAACCACAATCAAGCAGCTTCTCAATATCCCAAAGCAAAAGCGGATTGGCCTAGTCATTACATTCGGTTATGCCAAAGCAGGTGATCCCATACGCAAAAAAATCAGAAAAAGCCTTGAAGAAATATGCAATTATAACGGGTATTGAGCATTGATTCGGTAGTGTGAAATAATCTGCCTATTGATTCAAGCTGATCAAAAACAATAATCAAAAAACTTACCGTCATTGGTGACGGTGCCGACATTTTTGGTAGCAGTTGATCCATTGATGATGGCAACATTCCTGCGAGTGCCAACTAGTCTACAATGTAGCGAAATTCTGTTGGTTCGACAAACCAAAGTTCAGCGGAAACATTTATTGCATGGACTGTCAGAAGAAAGTCTGATCCTTGCCAAATAAATAAGGGTTACAGTCAAGAAGACTGTAACCCTTTGATATTTTTGGAGCCAATACCCGAACCGCCGATTCTTTCCTTCGTGGGTTAATTACCAACGACGATATTCTTTAAGATGGTAATCCATGCAACGGTCAAAGCGATGACCACCAACATTATAGCGGCTGGCGCAGTAGTCGTAGGCACGCCTATAGCGGTGATCACCATGGCCATAATAGTAGCCGTCTGCAAACGCCGCTGAGAATGAACCAACGCCAATTATTGTAAAGAATGCAAGACCCACTGTGCAAAGGGCTCGGACGAATCGTTTCATGGATGAATACCTTTTAAAAATATTATTGCTGACAACTCCTCTACTCTGCAAACAACAGCGCTTATCTTCTTTCATAATACCCACTGCCTCTGTAGTGGTCATATCCATATCCACGCCTACCGTGCCCATACCCATCATCCAATACCCCGGCCAACAACATCCTCCCAGCGATACAAGCATTGTCACCAGGACCACCCCCAAAACAATAATTTTCTTAATTGCGCTCACGTTTGTTTATTTGTTGAAAGACCATGTTGTCAATTATTGAGGCAATAGAATGAGGAGCAGGTGGTGTCATGACAGTTACTTCTCAGTATGAGTTGAGGGCTTTGCATCAGTTGAATTATCTAATTTAAACAAAGTAGATGACCATTGGAAAGCATTCGGCATGCCATTTGTTCAGACTGAATATAATTGCTAAAGTTACAATATTATCAATATATTACATATATTTAAAAGCGCTCGTTAACTTGATATTTAGGGTTTGCTGGATAAAAATTACTCACAATCCTCTGGTGTGCGTATTTGTTATACATAGCCGTTTAGTTCAAACCATCGGGCAAGGTCTTGAATTCGAATTTGGCGAGGGAGGCTGAGCATGACACCAACCTGAAAGGATTTACTGTTCACTTTAGGTGCACCTAATTTAAATAAATTAAATTGAGGTTATTGTCATGAACGGATTTGGATGCTCAATTTGGGTTAATGATAAAGAAGGAAAGGAATATATTTGCACTCTGGATAGTCTTTGTTCATTGGATGCGTGTAACGTGGTTGTCTCCACACTCGATAGCAACCGAGAAATTCCAAATAAACTTGATGAATTATCAGCACATGAACGCAGCAGTTGCCGGGCCAGCGTATCAGTTTTTGGAGCGTAATCGGGCTGTATGGGCAATTTGTAGTCATGAAAACCGAGGTGATTGTCATGAAAGGATTTGAACGCCTAGTTAGGGTAGTAAACAAGGAAAGAAAGGCTTTTGTCTGTGCGGTGGATTGTGAAGCGGGCAGCGAACTTACTTGCACATGGGATAATGAACGAGAAGCTCCGAGAAAATTTGAGGATTTGTTAGAACATGAGCGCAATAGTTGCAGGGCGGTAGATGAGGCTATAGGCACTTATAATTTATAAGGGGCACCTAGAGGGATCTGCTTATGTTAGGGGTCAGAGGTGCTATTATGAAAGGGAGAACACAAGGGAACAAAAGGAAGTTGAGAAACAAAAGTGTCCCGATAAATGATCCCGGCCGAAGTCAATACCTCGTGGAAGCGATGAGTTCAGGTCGTGTCGTTGCCCTGATTGTCAGGCCAAATTGATTGTGATATGGTCTAGTAAAAGTGGACACCGGGGCTAAGCAGCTTTTTCAAAAGCTGCTGTTTCTCAAATTCTTTGGGGCTGCTATATTTATGCGCCAGAGGGAACCAAAGCATTAATATATTAAGCTAGAGTGAACCGGTTAGGTGGGGCGGGGAACTTGTCTGGTTTTTCTTTAAGGAGTCCGTCATGAACATAACCGTGATGAAAGAAACCCATCCGGGCGAAACCAGGGTGCCCGTGGTGCCAGCCACCGTGGAACATTTGGTCAAGCTTGGGGCTGAGGTTGTGGTGGAGTCGGGACTGGGGCTTACCTGCCGCTTCGATGATGCGGCCTATGTTGCGGCCGGTGCCAGTGTTGCTGCCTCTCGCGAGCATATGCTGCGGATAGCCGATATCGTCCTGCGCCTACGTAAACCTCCACTGGCTGAAATCCCCTTCATGCAGCGCGGGGCGGTGCATATCAGCTATCTCGATCCCTTCAACGAAGTCGAACTAGTGGACGCACTGGTGACGGCCGGGATCAGCGCCGTAAGCCTTGAGATGATTCCCCGTACCACGTTAGCTCAAAAGATGGATGTTCTCAGCTCCCAGGCCAACCTGGCAGGCTATGTCTCGGTTCTACTTGGTACTGCGCATCTTAACAAAATTCTGCCGATGATGACCACCCCAGCCGGTACCATCAAGCCGGCCAAGGTCTTTGTCATCGGTGTCGGCGTTGCCGGGTTGCAGGCGATCGCCACTGCCAGGCGTCTCGGCGCGCGGGTTGAGGCTTTCGATACTCGGCCGGTGGTTGAGGAGCAGGTCAAATCGTTGGGAGCAAAATTCGTTAAGGTCGATCTCGGCGCCACCGGCCAGACCCAGGACGGCTACGCCACTCAGTTGACTCCGGAGCAGATGGAGTTACAGAAGCAGGGAATGGCCAAAGCCTGTGCCCAAGCAGATATCGTCATCACCACGGCCCAGGTGTTCGGCCGTCCGGCGCCGCGCATCGTCGACCGTGCCATGCTTGCTCAAATGCAGCCGGGTTCGGTCGTCGTCGACATGGCGGTCGAGACTGGTGGCAACGTTGAGGGCTCGGAACTGAACAAGGTGGTGGAGATCGCTGGCGTCAAAGTCGTCGGCCTGGGCAACCTGCCAGGAAAGGTAGCGCTCACAGCCAGCCAGATGTATTCCTCCAACCTCGGCAACTTTGTCTCCCATTTCTGGGATAAAGAAACCAAGACCTTTCAGCTCAATCTAAACGATGATATTATCAAAGGGGCGCTGGTCACCCATGATGGCGAGCTCTTCAGCACCATGTACAAAAGCATTATGCATAAGTGAGGAAAACGATGACCGCCGTATACTCGATTTTTATCTTTGTTTTGACGATATTTCTGGGTTTCGAGTTGATCTCCAAGGTCCCCTCAACCCTGCATACCCCGCTGATGTCGGGCACCAACGCCATCCACGGCATCACCCTTATCGGGGCACTGGCGGCCACGCAGACCTCGTACCACGGATTCAACATCCTGCTCAGCACCCTGGCGGTCATTTTTGCGACCATCAATGTGGTCGGCGGCTATGCGGTCACCGACCGGATGCTGTCCATGTTCAAGAAAAAGGACAAAGGGGGACCAGTATGACCCTGAGTCCTATCGGTATCAATTACGTCTATGTGGTCTGCGCGGCCCTGTTCGTCCTCGGCCTGAAGATGCTCAGCTCGCCCGCTACTGCCCGCCGGGGTAATATGGTATCGGCCCTAGGCATGCTGATCGCCATCGTCGCCACCTTGCTCGCCCAGGGGCTTGATTATCGTTGGATTCTTATTGGGATGCTGATCGGCGGTCTCATCGGCACTGCCGGGGCCTATTTTGTCAAGATGACCGCCATGCCGGAGATGGTGGCCCTGTTCAACGGCTCTGGAGGCCTGGCCAGCTTGCTATTGTCCTGGAGCGAATACCATCATAACCCGACCATGGCACCCTTCACTACTCTCGCGACGGCCCTTTCCGTGTTTATCGGAGGCATGGCCTTTACCGGTTCCATGGTCGCCTTCGGCAAACTAGCGGGTAAGATTTCGCAGCAGGCAGTGATCTTCAAGGGTCAGCATCTGATTAATGGCGCCATCCTCCTAGCCGCTATCAGTGCTGCGGGGCTTTTCTATCTCAAGCCGGATTCGCTTTTCGGTTATATGTCTTTTGTGGTGATTGCGCTGGTGGCCTTGGGGTTCGGCGTCACCTCAATCATTCCCGTCGGCGGCGCAGATATTCCAGTGGTCATCTCCTTACTGAACAGCTATACGGGACTGGCCGCGTGTGCTGCTGGTTTCGTAATCTCCAATAATATTCTCATCGTTGCCGGGGCCCTCGTCGGGGCTAGCGGTATCATACTCACCCGGCTCATGTGCAAGGCCATGAACCGCTCGCTGATCAATGTCCTCTTTTCCGGTTTCGGCACTACCACCATTAGCGCAGGAAACACTAGCGGGGCTCAAGGCGAGATTAAGCCCGCCAGTGCCGAGGATGTCTACTACATCCTAGAGGCTGCCGGTTCAGTGGCTTTTGTACCTGGATACGGAATGGCGGTGGCCCAGGCCCAGCACGTAGTCAAGGAACTGGGCGACCTACTCGAAGCCAACGGCACCGAGGTCGTCTATGCCATCCATCCGGTAGCCGGTCGCATGCCGGGCCACATGAATGTGCTGCTGGCCGAGGCTAACGTACCTTATGACCAACTGGTGGAGATGGACGATATCAATCCTCGCATGGAAACGATTGATGCCTGCGTAGTCATCGGCGCCAACGATGTGGTTAATCCAGCTGCGGTCAATGAAACGAATAGCCCAATCTACGGCATGCCGATCATTGAGACCTATCGTGCCAAGACTGTTATTGTTCTCAAACGCTCAATGCATGCCGGTTTTGCGGGCATCGATAATGCACTGTTCTACGGAGAAAACACACGCATGTACTTCGGCGACGCCAAGTCCTCACTCCAGGCGCTAGTGGCGGAGTTCAAGAGTGGGAATTGAGCGAGAGGTGAGTAATTTTTTAGATTATTAGACTCGAGAATACGTAAGTGGACTCGGAAGTTGGTACAAGACACCAAGTGGAAAAGATCTGAGATATTTAGAAGTTATCTCCTAAATTAACTGCAATCCTTCGCATGAAGAAGACATCTTCGTGTGCCTGATAAAATCAGGCTACAGTGGTGGCTCAATTGAGTTGATCCTGCAGCATGCGAGCAGTCCTGTATTGGGCCTTATTGGTAGCAGAGTTTCCACTTTACGGCTTGTCCTAATGGCCCGGCACCACTTCTCGATCACCTTTGTTCATGTTCTCTCCTTTTTAAAATTGGGTTTAATAACAGCTGTTGCGTATGGTTTGTTATTCAGTTTCATAACTGGCTAAAATTTCTCCGAAATAGAGCGTGTGGTAATCTTTTTTTGGATACAATTTTTCCAGGTCACTATCGAGAAAAGCGTAATCCATTGCCGATCTGTAGACGATTTTGCATTCGTAGTGAATGCCGGGGATGTCAACAATGGGAGATTCCGTACACCTTGCCTGTTTTGGCAGCAGATTACATTCTTTAAACTTATCAAAATCTCTCCCTGATTTCGTGCCGCAAAAAGCAACAGCCTGGTTTTGTTCGTCACCAGCAGGAATCGTAACGGTAAAATTGTCCGTTTTTTCAAGCAATGTGAAAGTGTATCTCGAATCCCTAACGGCAACCATGACAACAGGCCTTTGCCATATATATCCAATTGTCGCCCATCCGATTGTCATAGTATTGACGATATCATCGGCCTTGACGGTAAGAAATGCACCTCGCTTAATTCGTTCCATTAATTTGTCGGCCTGTCCCAGATAGTCTCTTTCTTTCATATTCGTTTTCCTTTGAAGAAATTTGCGCGCTTGTAACGGTGTCTTCGCGTTTTCAATTTGTTTGGTTACTTGACCTTGGTAGAGACCTAGAATTTTGCAACTCTATCGAGGGCCTACACATCCAAGAGAGCCACTACACGTTCCTTCGTGTCTGCATGAGCGCAGCACGCCATTCTTTCTCCAGGATTATGCATTTTTGATTAATGCGTCTTTATCTCTGTCCATAAAAGGATTTTTTCCACTTACGCTTAACGGCATTCCATAGATTATCTTAACGTCTTCTCCTAAAACACCCATTTCCAGCAATGCTCGTCCTACAGTATACATAATTCTGTTATCAACTCGATTGTCCATTGCCACGCTTGCAGCAGAACCCATGGCTATCCCCAGATCACCGGTGTTGAAAACACAGGGATGGTCAGGATGTTCATTCTTTTCTGTGCAATTGGCAAAACCACACATGCCACAAGGGGATAATCCCATGGGTATTATTCTTGTTCCGAAAATGACCATTGCTTTTGCAGAGAGAATATTGACAGCGTCTCGCAAAAAGAAATCAGGTAAATTATCTCGACGAGCCATTTCTTTCAATTTTTCAGAAACCTCTTTGATACCATTTTCTTTAAGCAGGGCAATAACGACATTGTCAGTTCCTTTTGCTTTAGGGGCAGTTCTCGCAGCCGTCATCATTCTTTTGGCAACTTCAAGGATAGCTTCTTCTCGAAGTTCTTGTTCATAGATAATTTTCATAATATTCTCCTTAACGTAAGATTATCAAAGAATTTATTCTGTTCTGGTTTGCTGATTGGGGAGTCCAAACATCATGTCACCTGATAGACGCGTACAAAATCAATCAGCATGATCTGTGGGAAGACGGTCGTATCGTCGGGAGCGCCGGGGCAATAAGCTTGTAAAAATAATTGGAGTTGCAGAGGAAATAAGCTCCGGCATAATGTAATTAATTTCTCAGGTCGGCCATATTGTTAGAGTATCATCATTACATCCACACTGTGGCAGACTGTTCCCGAGTCGCCCCTAACCGTTCGATATAATTTTATTTAAAACATTGTCGACAACAACGGGGGTCTCAAGGTAGGTCAACGTAGGTTCTGACCCGTATTTACCACGAACAAACGCCTTCCATTCGTCTGTATACAGGTGATCTGCATCGTCGCGCGACTGCCAAAGGTAGATTCCACCTGCTTTGCTACCGTCTGGCGTCAAAAAATAATATTTCCTGATTAATCCGAGCATGCCTTGGTAATTAGGCGCTGTACTCAAGAAAATATCCCGAGCTTGAATGTTGGAAATCGATTGTGGGAGTTTGAATTCTACAATTACAGTAATCATTGAACCCTCCAACGATGGTGTTGAGTAATGGTTGGTTTCTGCCGGGTTTCACAAAACAATGTTTGCGATTTCTTGCGCATTCTTGATCGTAGGTTCGATCTTAAGGCGATTGCGTACTTGTCATGATGTGTTCAATTGTGGAGATGATCTCATCCACCTCGTCAGGCAAAACTTCGGAAAACCATATCTTCTGTGGGTAAATCATCACATTGGAGCCCTTGGCGCAAAGGCCCATACACCCTGAAGTGGATATCCGGACCTTCTCTTTCCATCCTTTATCGTTAACGGCTTCTTTCAATTTAGATTTAACGATCTGGCTGTTATTGTCAGCGCACGATTTTCTCTCTCCGCCACGATCATTGGTACAAACAAAAACATGAGCGACCCAAGGTGATTCGTTTTTGTTCGCCATTACAATTCCTCTCAAGTTGCTTGGCCTATTATCTTATAAAAATTGATGTGGTGGATAATCCCATTGCAGTCTGTTGAGGAGAAACCTGCAAGCTACAATGTCTGGGTGGCAGACAGGATCGTAATTGCCAATGCCGCCCGAGCCCAATTGAATTTAGCCTTAATTGTATCAAAATCAGGTCCGGTGGTTATAAAGGCTGCCGTACCTTTGGTCAGAAATCCAGTCCCAGGACCGTTTATACCCGCCACTTTGCTGCTGCCAACAGGCGAATGAATAATTCCATGGCCCGGTGGTAATGGCAAGCTCTGCTGTAAAGTCCAGCACCATTGTTCATGAGATGGTCATCACGTTGTCTTTTTGGCCGTCATTTGTAGTACAACCGGCCCAGGTTCTATTAGCGTGAATACCCTGCTCATCTGCAGACTTTCCATGTCCATCTCCGTCCGGGTATCAAAGTTCATGTCTTTCCAATCAGTCTTTCCTTCATTCCACATCTACCAAAAAACTGCCGCCAGAGAAGCCGGCATATATTCCATCGTTTTGTCGAGAACTACACTTATCGACACATTACCGAAGGGATAGTATCAGTGAAAAGACATAGAAAACGATTCGACTTAGATGAGTATTCCAACGGGTATCGTGTTGCTGTTTTTCTGGCCCTGTTCTGCTTCACTTCTTTTTCAACCTCAATCAACGTACCTGATGACGCTGGTCGGTTGTGATGCCGGACCTGTTGACTAGGGGGTGATTGCAAGATTCCGACAGAACCCCAGCTATCTATTCATATCGACAATGATATTTTTTGCTTCTCCTACATATGGATCCTGTTGGATTTGTTCCTTCCAATTGGGAACGTCTTTTTTCATACCTTTTTCATCAGTATCAAATTGTTCGTCATCGTATAGCCCTGTTTGGTAGGCCCGAAACTGGGCGCTGAGTTTTTCTTGCTCTTCACGGGCCCCCTCAACCTTCTGACGCATATCTGCCAGCTGCAACGAAACAGCTGTCTGTTTGCTTCGTTCATCCGCCTTAACCGCTTCCTCGGCAATAGCCTGCAGCCCCGGATCATGTTCGACCCTCTTCAGACTCCTTTTCCGGATAGTGTCCAAATCGATGGGCTTACCGCTGAAGGGTGTATATTTCACAGGCTTGATTTGATCCCAAGGCAGAGAGTAATCAAGATACTTTTCACCTGACTTCAGATGCTGAAATAAACTCGGCAGAACGATATCGGCCACAACCCCCTTGTATTGGGTGGATCCACCGGTAATCCGATAGAACTTCTGAATCGTTACCGTCAATCCCCCGACATCGCCGATTTCTTTTAAGCTTGAAGCTCGTAAGTTTTTGTTCATATTTACAACAGCCTGGACCGTTCCTTTCCCATGTGTGTGTTCGGCGCCGACAATGATAGCCCGTTTGTAATCCTGAAGAGCTGCGGCCACAATCTCCGAGGCCGACGCTGAAAATTGATTCACCAAAACGACAAGCGGTCCGCTGTATTCGATATGAGCATCATCATCGTTCAAAACCTGGATCTTGCCTTGGCCGTCCTTGACTTGAACAACAGGCCCGGACTTGATAAACAGTCCGACGATGTCAACTGCGTCGACAAGCGAGCCGCCACCATCATTGCGCAAATCAAGGATAATCCCTTCGAGTTTAGTCTCTTGCAAAGCTTTAATGGCTTTGCGGGTATCATCGGTAGCGTTTCTGGCATCCACTCTGTCTTTTGTTTTTTCAAAGTCTCGATAAAAACTCGGAATCAGAATATAACCGATCTTCCCGCCGTCTGGAGCGTCTATCACCGTATCCTTAACGAAGGTATCTTCTATCTGAACCACATCTCTGGTAATCAGGATGGCCTTCTTTGTTCCATCCGATTTTTTTACCGTCAGGCTAACCTCGGTTCCTTTGGGGCCACGGATGAGCCGCACCGCATCGTTGAGACGCATATTCGTAATGTCAACTGGGTCTGCTCCTTTCTCCGCCACTTCGAGGATTGCGTCCCCGGCCTGGAGCATGCCTTGTTTGGCTGAAGGACTTCCGGGGATGATACTTACCACCTTAATAAATCCGTTTTCCTCTCGTAAAGTCCCCCCTATTCCTTGCAAATTGCCACGCATCTGGATATCAAAATCTTCTCGTTGGTCGGGAGGCAGATAGTCCGTATGCGGATCGAAGGCCATGGCAATCGCATTGAAATAACGGTCGTAATGATCCTGCAGGGTCTCCTGATGCAGACGTAGAAAGAAATTTTTACTGACTTTGGCTACCTTCTCATTCGCCTGTTTCCACAGTTCATCATCCGGCAGTTTCTCCTTTGCCTTTCTCTGGTCATCCGCGAGCTCAAGGTACCTGTACATAACCTGAGCTTTGATTATCTTGCGCCACCTGTCTTTCAATCCGTTCAGATTGTCGACATAGGCAATTTTTTTGGGATCGGTTTCATAGACTTCATCACTCTTCACATCAAAACCAGCCGCCATTATCTGTTCCGCAATCTTTTCAACCTGGCCGATCCGCTCTTTCATGATATCGAATCCGGTTACCGGCAAGACATTGGTTGCATGCTCTAGGTTGTCCGCTATATGTGGGGCAAAAGAGCGCAATACCGTCACATCGCTGCTCAACAAAAACCTTTTCTGGTAATCCAGCTGCTTCAGATAAAGATTGAAAGCCGCCATAGACAGGGATTTATCCATTTTTTTGTGGGTGAAATGGATGACGGGAAGTTCTTTGTCCAGCATGTAGCCGATCAACTGGTTTCTCTTCTGGCCGACCTCCTGAATATCTCTCGCACTCCCGGAACCAGTAGTGAAAAAAAGAAGAACCAGAAAGGTCGCCAAGGTGCGTTGGATAAGATTTTTCATATATTTACCAATCAAGAAGGATAAGCCCTAACTAAACCACTTCATAAATTAATGCCAGATTGGCAATGCAGCAATAATACGCACTTAATATATTAGCTCTATGCGGAATTAGACAAGAGACGACAACCGAGAGCTGACAATTTGCTTTTATAAGATGAGCACCTCAGATCGCATGGCCCTTGAACTGGCTGGTATAGAGATGATGGTAGACACCTCTTTGTCTCAACAGTTCATCATGTGTGCCCCGTTCCACTATGCGGCCGTCATCGATCACTAAGACCAGATCGGCATCGCGAATAGTGCTGAGGCGGTGGGCAATAACAAAACTCGTTTGCTGTTCCATGAAACGTAAAAGCGCCTTCTGAATCCGCGCCTCGGTACGGGTGTCGACGCTACTGGTGGCCTCATCAAGGATGAGAATAGACGGCTTGGCAAGAATGGCCCGGGTAATTGCCAGCAACTGCCGTTGCCCTTGACTGAGATTACCGGCTCGTTCCGATAAATCGGTCTGATAGCCCTGTGGCAGCTGACGGATGAAATGATCGGCATCGGCCAGTTTCGCTGCCTCCATGCATTCCTCATCACTGGCGTCCAAACGGCCGAAGCGGATGTTTTCCAAAACGGATTCAGCAAAGAGAAAGGTGTCCTGCGGCACTAGTCCGATACAGCGGCGGAGATCGGCTTTGGCAATGGTCCGCAGATCACGGCCATCCAGGGTGATCCGACCACCATCAATTTCATAAAAGCGGCTGAGTAGATTCATAATTGTGGTCTTGCCCGCCCCAGTCGACCCCACGAGAGCAATCATTTTTCCCGCTTGCACTTCCAGACTCATCTCTCTAACCACAGGATGCCCTGGCTCATAGGCAAACTGGACCTGGTCGAAACAGACCTCGCCCTTGATGAACGGCATGGGAACCAAAGCGCCCTCGTCGATTTCAATCTCCGTATCCAGGATCTCGAAAATTCGTTCCGCTCCTGCCAAGGCCGCCTGGATGGAGTTGTAAATATTGGCAAGGAGCCGCAACGGCTGGATGAAATTCTGGCCGTAGATAATGAAGGTAGCAATGACACCGATGCTAACCAGCCCCCGCAGGGCAAGCCAGCCTCCCAAAGCTGCCAGGATTATGACAAAAAAGTTACCGAGCACGCCAGTAAGCGGCATGAGCAGCATGCTGTAGTTGTTGGCATAGACTCCGGCCCGAAAGACCTGCTCGTTGTGTTCCCTGAAGGCGGTCAGAACCGATTCGTTGCGACCAAAGGCCGTTACTACTTTTTGCCCGCCGATAGCCTCTTCGGTGACCGCATTGAGCCCCCCAAGTTGCTCCTGGAGGTCGCGGTATCCTTTGCGCGTATAGCGAGCTACGAAACGGGTAAACCCGAAAATCACCGGCACTACCAGGATCGCGGACAGGGCCAGCCAGACGTCGAGCACGAACATTGCGGCGAGAATCCCTGCCAGCGAGAGCACTCCGGCCAGCAGGGTGGTCACGTTCTGGGAAACAGCCTGGTTGATGGCATCAATATCGTTGGTCAACCGGCTCATCAGTTCGCCTGTTGACCGGTGGTCGAAAAAACTGAGCGGCAGCTGTTGGACATGCGAGAAGAGATCACGACGCAGTTGTTGCAGGGCCTCCTGGGAGATACCGGACATCAACCAGGAGGCGACGATCTGAAACCCGTTATACAGCAGATAAACGATCAGCATCCACAGGGCCATCCGCGTCAAACCTTCAGCCTGACCGGGACCGATAAACCGGTCAATGGCCACGCCCATGAGGTATGGGCCGATCAGGCCGAACAGGGTGTAGATGATTACACTCGCAAAGACCAGGACCAGAGCCAGGCGGTAGGTACGCAGATAGGGGAGCAGACGCAGCAGGGCATGCTTCGGATTTTTCGCCTTTTCAATCCTGCCGACCGCTCCGGGCCGGCGTGGTTGCAACGTCTCGCGCAGCCCTACATTGGTTCGTTCCGGGGCGGCGCTCATAGCTGTTCTCCCCTTTCCTTTTCCAGGTCGTCTTCCAGGCCATTGCCCAGTTGAGAGGCGTAAATTTCCTGGTAGATCGGACAACCAGCCAGCAGTTGGCCGTGCGTTCCCTGGCTGACGATGCGTCCCTTCTCCAAGATGACGATCGAATCAGCATTCAACACCGTACTGACCCGCTGGGCGACTACCAGGCGGGTGTGCTTGAACGGTAGTTGCTCCAAGGCCTCCTGAATGCGGGTCTCGGTCTCGACATCGACGGCGCTGGTGCTGTCATCCAGAATCAAGATGCGTGGCCGCGTCAGGAGAGCACGAGCGATGGCCAGACGTTGTTTCTGGCCGCCGGAGAGATTGATGCCGCGCTCTTCAATTCGGGTCTCGTATCCCTGTGGCAGTTTGCAGATAAAATCATGGGCTTGAGCCGCTTGAGCCGCCGCCCTAATCTCGGTTTCATTCGCTGTCGGTGCGCCGTACCGAATATTATCAGCGACGCTGCCAGAGAAAAGGATGGTCTCCTGCGGCACCACGGCAATCAGCGACCGCAGTGCCTTTTGTTGCAGTTGTCGGATATCGATACCGTTGCAGAGAATCCGGCCGCCTGTCACTTCGTAAAACCGGGCCACCAGATTGACCAAGGTCGATTTACCCGCACCAGTGGCGCCGAGAATGGCAAGCGTCTTGCCTGGTTCAGCTACCAGATCAATATCTTGCAAGATCCACTCGCACCCCACCTCACTGCCACTCGTCTCCCCATTATATCGAAAAGCAACCCGTTCAAACTTGATTCGTACCGGCTCATCGGCGAGTCCGGCTTGGGTCAGTGACAGGGCATCGCTATGATCCACCACCTCTGCGGGCATGGTCAAGAGATCGTTCAGTCGTTTCGCCGAGGCGATTCCACCCGCCCAGGCATTGGAGAGCATGGTCATCATGGCCAATGGCGTTAGTGTTGTCAGTAAATAATTGGTAAAGGCGACAATCTGGCCGACGGTCAAAGCGCCCTTGGATACTTCCATTCCCCCGGACCAAATCACCACCACCATGCCGGTATTGACGCAGAGAGTCAGGAGCGGCGACATCCCCGACATAAACCGCAGAATTTTGACCGAATGATGGGTAAAATCGGTATTGGCGGCCGCAAAACGCTCGCCCTCATGATCAGCACGGACAAAGGCCTTTATCAGGCGGACCCCAGCCACGTTCTCCTGGAGCACGGTGTTCAAACGGTCAAACTTCTGTTGCACCAGGAGAAACAGCGGCTCCATTTTGACAATGAAAAAGGCGATTACTCCGAGGGTAAGCAGGATCAGCGGGAACAGGACAAGTGCCAGGGAAGGGCTGGTCTTAACCATCAGTATCAGGCTGCCGAGCATGAGCAGAGGGGCGCGGGTGCCGATACGCAGCGAGATATTGACAATCCGTTGGATGGCTGCGGTATCACTGGAAAGGCGAACCATGAGGCCGCCGGTTTTCATCCGGTCGAGGTTACCAAAGGAAAGGCTTTGGATTTTGAGAAAGACTCTCTCCCGCAGGTCTCTGGCCACGCTTTCGCCTACCCTGACCGAGAGAATATTGTTTATGACCGCCATCCCCATGCTGAGTAAGGAAATCAGGAGCATCAGGAGGCCGGTATGGACCACGACATCCTGATTTTTTGCCCTGATTCCCTGGTCTATGATCCGCTGGATCAGACGGGGGATGGAAAGGTCAAGAATCACCAGGATGAGCAAGCAGGCCAGAGCGAGGAGTGCCGGTTTCCAGTAGGGTTTGAGAAAGGGGATAAACTGTTGCAGGGGGTGAACAGGACGTGTCATTCTGTGACTGCTCCGAAAATAGGAGGGGAAGTTTACGGGCTGATGCTGCGAGCAAGGTTTGTCTGAATGAAGTGCGTACTGCCGTGTTCTCTCTGCAACTTACCACACGCCCACAGGTGTGGATAGACCTTCTCGCCATTGATCCACCAGCGAATCTGGTTGTGATCGAGCTAAAGCGAACCAATGATGGAGGCCACATGGAATTACAAGCCATCCCCTATGCCAGCATGGTGTCAGCAATGACTTTTGAGAAGGCAGACAACATTCAGGGGATGTAATCGGGAACGATTGAGCCAGTTGAGATTGCTCGTAATGATGATACCTGATATACCAGACACGTATAAGAAGCTGTCAAGTAATCAGAATAATATTCACATTACCACAGAGGAAACCGCATTATGAAACGAACTTTTTATGGAGCACTTGCGTTGACGGCCGCTGTTGGCCTTTCCAGTTGTGCAACAAACAGCGGAACCGGCGCACTTGGTGGTGCAGCGGCCGGCGGTTTGATTGGACAAGCAATCGGGCATAATACCGGAGCAACATTGATTGGAGCCGGTGTTGGAGCTGTGGGCGGCGCGATGATCGGGAATGAAGCCGATAAGGCTAATCAGGCCAACGCACAGGCACAGATGGCGCAGCAGCAAGGCGGACAACCGCCACCGCAAGTTATATATGCTAACGGGCCTCAAGGAAGTCCTGGTATAGTTATGCAGCCACAAGTTGTTCAGGTGCGGCCGAACCGCGCATGTCATTATAGCCGTCATAGAGAGGTTGTGTATGATCAATACGGCTATCCACATCGCGAGCGGATTCTTTTGTGTCCGAATCAGTACGGCGAGTTTGTGCCAGTACTCCGGTAATTTAAGGTCACGGTTTAAAATAATGAAACGTTTCCCGAGACCGCCGATATTGCCAAGAAAGTTCCAGCAACCGCTGTGTTTCATATTTCGAGCACGCATGCCCCACTACCAATTGGCAAGGATCACCTTTCAACAACTACAAGGTTTTTCGCAGCCTTGAGCTCTTCATATTTTTCCAAATCGCTGGCTTTACTGGTGGTCACCGACTCAATGAATACCATTTTACTGTAACGAGGATATAATGAAGGCATTGTTAATTGCAGCGTTGCTCACTGGTGTATATTTCACTCCCGCCTTTGCCACTGATACTCTGAATGACTCACAGAAGTCAGTTCCAAGCTTTGAACAAACTAAAAGCTCAATTTTAAAACAGATAGATGAAAACCCAGCTCCGGATCAAGCAGTAAAAAATTGCGTACAGGCTGCACAAACATACGAGGTCCTTAAGGCATGCCGAGCAAAATATTCTCCCACGAAACAAGACGGGATGAAAAACGACCGTCAAGATAAACGAGAGCAACCTATGTGATCAGGTGGGCAACGTTATTAAACATTGTGCCCAGGTATCATTCCCGACAGGTTGACCATCCTTCAAACTTATAATTGGTGACTACGGCCTGATCGTTGCAGTCCAACGATCGTAGAACAAATTAATAATTTAGGGAGATCAAAATTATGTTACTCAGGATATTGAGCTTAAAGAAAGTTGTTGTCCTTTTCCTATTTGTTCTCGCATTGAGTTTTACAGTTTCTGCAGCGTATGCTGTAACAATGAACGGCAAAGAGGTAATTCCATACGTCGGCCATATTATTTCACATAACAACAGAACCGGAGAGGTGGTCATAAAAACGGATAAATCAACCGGACACTGGCGTTTGCACAGGAATGTTACAGTCCTTAACGAAGGTAAGGCCAATGAACGCCTTTATCTCGAAGATATTTGGCGCAATACGAGAAAGGTCCGAGTCTGGGTTTCCAAAGATGGAGAAGTTGAAAGGATATCTGTCTTGGAATGGAAATAGCCAGTTGTAAGAGTTCTTACTGAATTCAGGTTATATCAGGAACCAGGCCCTCAGAGGCTCAATAATTCTCCTATGTAAAGGGAGGTTTTCGTGCGCAAATGCCCTTTTTTCAATATAGAGACCCGAGGGCTCACTAGAGTTGAGATTCTTGTAAATCGCCATCCAGGAGTTGAAACTGTCGATCTCCCTTGGTGTTCTCACAAATATTCCCCGGCCACCCTTAAGGCAGTAACTACTGCTCCTAACGGTGCAACCAAACTCAAGTGCGGGGGAGATTTGAATAAGTGCCCCTTGCCTAGGGGACATTTTCTGGATTACTAGAGGAATCTTATATTCAGCTAGGTGGTTTTTTTCAACGAAACAGCCCCTGCACTGGACACGGATAGAGCCCCAAGCCCCTGATTCTTCCGTTTGAGTCAAACTCTCTGTAGATGTAGACTTTCGATTCCTCCTATTCCCCAATTCCGAAAACTTGCCACCTTATGCCCCTTATGGACGAGTCAGGTGACTTCAAGATACCCTGAAGGCCTTATGAAGGAAGAAATGCTGCAAAGCAGAATTATCTTACTGCTCGGCCTGGCTGGTTTCATGGTCGTGGCCGACAACTGGGTAGCGTTACCAATCCAGAGAATTTGTGCACCTACGGTATCATCATGCTAGAGGGGCTGTTCATCATCGGTAGTTTTTCTTATGGTGGGGCCTACCTGGCGGCTGTGCACCAGCTCAATACTTTGAGTATTGGCCTGGTCATGACCGGGTTCGGGGCGATGACGGTGGTCGGCGGTAGGGTCAGTGGAAAACTGGTTCGTCGGTTCGGTGCCAGAAGGATCGTTGTGCTCGGACTTGCCATAACGGCAATGGCCGACTTGCTCATCTGGTTGATGGGCAGCCATATCCTGATCTTTTCCCTGGCTATCGCCCTGATAGGTCTAGGGTTCATCACCGCTCATTCCACCCTGGTGACTAGGGCTAGCGAATTTGCCAAAAAGGCTACTGGAACGGCTATGTCTCTTGTGGCCTTCTCCTTCATGGGTAGCGGTGGCATCGGTACAGCCCTCGGCGGTTTGATCATTCGGACCCACGGCCTACCAGCCCTGTATCTTTGTTACGGCCTGGCCTTGTCGGCAACTGTGTTGGTAAGCGCAGTCATTCTCGGAAGGTATCCCTTAACTTCAACGCGATAAGGAATAATTATGCGCCACCTTGAACATCACAAAATTCATCGTTCTGGCTGGCTGCGTGCAGCCGTCCTGGGTGCCAACGACGGCATCGTCTCCACGGCCAGCCTGATCGTTGGAGTTGCCGCGGCTGGTTCAAGCAGGGAGAGTATTATTCTGGCGGGCACTGCTGGCTTGGTGGCCGGAGCTATGGCGATGGCTGCCGGCGAGTATGTTTCAGTGAAATCCCAAGAGGACACGGAACGTGCTGATCTGCAGATGGAGTCGGAAGCTCTTGAGAATAACCGGGAAGAGGAAGAACAGGAGTTGGCAGCGATTTATCGAGATCGTGGACTGGATAAAAGCCTTGCTGAAGAGGTCGCACGGCAGTTGATGAAACATGACGCCCTGGGTGCTCATGCAAGAGATGAAATCGGGATCACGACCGAATTAAGTGCACAGCCAATCCAGGCGGCCTTTTATTCAGCTGCTTCATTTTCCATAGGCGCGGCAGTTCCGGTTGTGACAACTGTAGTAGCTCCAGTTTCTTGGCTGCTGTGGCTTGTGCCGATTCTGGCGATTGGCCTATTAGGCTTGTTAGGTGCAGTTGCAGCTGCCACTGGGGGGGCGCCAGTCTTTCGTGGGGCTGTGAGGGTATGCTTCTGGGGCTCGATGGCGATGGTTGTAACCGCTGCAGTCGGCAAGTTTTTCGGGGCTGCGGTATAACTCAACAAACCGGAACACCTGGTCGTCTCCATGGACCACATTATCCACAGGCGGTAGGTCTTGATGAATTTTATCTTGTAAATGATACATCCTCAATGCCCCCTGAGGACAAATAAGGTTCTTTTCAGGTCTCGTAGAAATGATCTACAACAACAGAAGCCGTGATTACTTTTAGGGGGATGTCAACCCATAAGAAGTTGAGAATAGCGCGATCAGCATGCTATCCATTTTCCTCTGACCACCTCATAATCCCAAAAGCATAACAATGAGCAATAAAAGGTTAAATTTGAAATCAACAATCTTTCTTGTCTTTGTAGCATTTCTGGGTCTATTGTTTGTAACGAATCCAACAATGGATCAATATGAACAGTACGTGCATCAGCAGCTAATTATTGAGGCAAACACTCAAGGGAAAGTAAGCCAAGCATTTGGGACGTTATTTGGTGGTGTTGCTAGTCACCTGGTAGCTAACGCCACTCTCAGGCATGATTATATTTTTATGAGCATTTTCGAGGCTGAATACGGAGATAATCATCTCAGTGTTGTTGGTGTCTTGAATAACTTTATAAAGATAAAACCACCGGCATCTCATAAATCATCCTCAATATCCTCAAAACCCCTCCCTATGGACAACTGAAGGTCGCGCTAACCTAGGACACGTCGGGTGAGAGAGGTGGCCTGGTAAACCATTCCATTTGCGGTCTACGTGGTTTATAAGAAACGAATTGGAAAGTTGACCGAGGCCTCTTGAGGCCGAATTCGAGAGACCAGGGAGTGTTCAGAGTTCTGTGTCAGGGTTGATTCTCGATCTACCGTCCAAGCGAGCGGAAGCGGAAGCCAGCTCTGAGAATGGGCCTACAAGCATGCTCGTCGGAGGAGCTGGCTTTTGCTGGAGCGGATTTGTAAGAACCATCTTTTTCATCAGTTAACATATTTATCAGAGTTTCAGTTCCTTATCCAGCCTTCCTTCAAAAAATATCGCCAACTGAGAAATTGTCAGGGACCAGTTTTGGATCGGCATCGTCCATTTCTTGCTGGCGTTCTGAATTCCCATGTAGAGTAGTTTCAACAGGCTGTCTTGATTAGGAAAAGCGCCTTTGGTCTTGGTCAACTTTCGAAACTGCCGATGCACAGCCTCTATGGTATTGGTTGTGTATATAACACGTCGAATATCTTCAGGATATTTGAAAAATACACTGAGTCGTTCCCAATTATTCCGCCAGGACGTGATAACTATGGGATATTTGTCGTTCCATTTATCCGCTAAAATATCAAGCTCGGATGCGGCTAAATCTTTCGTGCTGGCCTTGTAGACACGCTTCAGATCGGCCATGAATTCTTTCTGGTTTTTTGACCCGACATACTTCAAAGAATTGCGGATCTGGTGGACCACGCAAAGTTGAACCTCGGTATTCGGGAAGATAGTTTCAATGGCCTCAGGGAAGCCTTTGAGGCCGTCAACACAGGTGATCAGGATGTCCTTCACACCTCGATTCGAAAGATCGGTCAGCACCTGAAGCCAGAAATTGGCGCCTTCATGCTCAGAGATATACAGGCCAAGAACTTCCTTCCGGCCTTCGAGGTTTACGCCGAGGATTGTGTACACTGCCTTTCCGGCGACCTTTCCGTTTTCACGGATCTTATAATGGATGGCATCGAGCCAGACAATCGGATAAATCGATGCCAAAGGGCGGGCTTGCCATTCTTTGACCGTATGGATAATTTTATCGGTAATGGCGCTCAGGGTGCCGGTTGAAACCGTTAAACCGTAGATTTCATCGAGATGGGCTGAGATATTCTGGTAGCTCATGCCCAGGCCGTAGAGGGCGATTATTTTCTGTTCGATCTCATCATTGAGGCTGGTCTGATGCTTCTTGACTAATTGAGGCGTAAAAGTCCCGTCACGGTCTCGGGGAGTCCGTAATTCAAAGTTGCCATTTAAGGACTTGATGGTCTTTTGACTTTTCCCATTGCGGCGGTTAGCAGTGAGTTCTTGACCGAGATGAGAATCCAACTCTCCTTCAAGGGCGGCTTCAGTGAGATTTTTGATGAGTGGAGTGAGGATGCCTTCCTTACCGAGAAGCGGCTTGCCTTCCTGGATGGCTTTTAGGGCTGCTGAAAAATCGAAGCTTTGGTTTTCTTGGGTCATGTCAGTTCTCCTTGTTGCGCTGAATATATCAGCTTGAAGTTAACTGACACAGAATTTTGAACGTCCTC
>Ga0209697_10003276_pt1 | contig 22222 bp, 22 predicted proteins | sample AliMusrvi5mmetaG_FD_184115 | JGI IMG/M metagenome (GOLD analysis project Ga0209697, IMG submission 184115) | Freshwater lake bacterial and archeal communities from Alinen Mustajarvi, Finland, to study Microbial Dark Matter (Phase II) - Alinen... | ecosystem: Environmental > Aquatic > Freshwater...
CAGTCAGTGTGCTTCACAGAATGGCAAAGTACTATGGTTTCGATATCACGACCCTGCTAACGGGCGAACAACCTCATGTGCATACTTTCGACCTTACCAGGAAGGGCAAGGGAGTTACGGTACAACGGCAAAGATCCTACAATTACGAATCCCTCGCGGCCAATTTTGTCAACAGGAAAGCAGAACCCTATTTCGTCATCGTTGAACCCAAGGAGGATCCTGAAATTAAAGTGAATTCTCATCCGGGACAGGAATTCAACTACATGCTGGAGGGTCAACTGAAAATCTGCATCGGCGACAAGGAACTGATCTTAAATCCCGGTGACTCGGTTTACTTCGACTCAGGAATTCCACACGGTATGCAGGCATTGAACGGCAGGGTAGCCAGGTTTCTTGCTGTCGTACTTTAGAGCCTGGAGCAGTGGGCATGAGCATGAAATCAAATAGATGACCGACGTTCCTGCCGAATCTTCGTCGGTTTGAAGTTTTACAAATGATGTTTTAATGGTAAATTCTCAATCATACAAAAAAATTGTCGTTAAGGTAGGAAGCAATGTGCTGACACAGGAGGATGGAATGCTGAATGTCTCCCGGATGGCACACCTGGTTGATCAGATCACCCAGGTGAGGAGAGAGGGGGTTCAGGTTATTCTGGTTACGTCGGGTGCTGTGGCGGCAGGTCGTGCCGAAGTTGAACCTCAAAAGAAACTGGATCCCGTATCCAGTCGGCAATTGTGGTCTGCAGTTGGACAGGTTAAACTGATCAACAGGTATGCAGATCTGTTTCAGACACAAGGAGTCATTTGCGCCCAGGTTCTTACCACCAAAGAGAATTTCGGAGACAGGCTGCATTACCTTAATATGCGCAATTGTATGCAGACATTGTTGGAGAATGAGGTCATTCCGGTGGTAAACGAGAACGATACCATATCCGTTACGGAGCTGATGTTTACTGACAACGATGAGCTTTCCGGATTGATTGCTTCGATGATGGATGCAGAAGCCCTCGTGATCCTCTCCAACGTGGATGGCGTCTATACCGCTGCACCCGACCAGCCCGGAAGCGAATTGATCCGTACCATTCATCCGAACAAATCGGCAGATGGCATCTCCATCTCCACAAAAAAATCCAATTTTGGCAGGGGAGGAATGCTGACCAAATACCACATCGCTGCAAAACTGGCCGGTCAGGGAATCTCCGTTTTTATAGCAAACGGATTCAAAGAAGGCATTCTCACGGATATTTTGCACGGTACAAACCATCCTGCATTTACTCATTTTCTTCCGGCAGCTAAAAAGTCGAGCGGCGTAAGAAAATGGCTTTCCCACTCCGATGATTTTGCCAGAGGGGAGGTGATGATCAACGAAGGAGCCAGACTGGCTCTCCTATCCGATAAGGCCGTCAGCCTGTTGATGATTGGCATTACCTCCTTGAGTGGCTATTTCAAGGAGGGCGATATCGTCCGAATCAAGGACCACGACGGAAATTTGCTCGGATTGGGCAAGACCTCCTTTTCTTCGGATGAAACACAGGAAGAGAAAGGTGGAAAAAAGACCAAGCCATTCATTCATTACGATTATTTATACCTCCTCTGATGACAAGAAATTTAGCCAACAGCTTTGAATTGGCATTGCATGCCAGCAGGAAACTCTGTAAACTGACAGACCATCAGATCAATGTTTTGCTGCTTAAACTGGCAGATGCCACAGAGGCTTCCGTGGAGGTTATACTGAAAGAAAACCAGAAGGATCTTGGTCTGATGAATCCGGATGATCCGAAATACGACAGGCTAAAACTGACAAAGTCGCGGATTGAAGCGATTGCTTCTGATATTAGAAATGTGGCCTCTCTGCCTTCCCCGCTGGGGAAAATTCTAGCAGAAGAAATATTGCCAAATGGATTGAAAATCAGGCGAATTAGTGTTCCATTTGGTGTCATTGGCATCATTTACGAGGCCAGACCCAACGTTACCTTTGATGTCTTTGCCCTTTGTATAAAGTCCGGGAATGCAGCTATTTTAAAGGGTGGAAGCGATGCCGACCACTCCAACCGGGCCATTGCTGAGATCATTAAAAGAGTCTTACGCGACCAGCAGATAGACGAAAATGCACTCATCTTGCTTCCACCATCCAGGGAGGCAACGACGGCTCTATTGAATGCAAGAGGATTTGTGGATCTGATAATCCCAAGGGGAAGTCAGGCCCTGATTGATTATGTACGTGAAAATGCCAAAATCCCCGTCATCGAGACCGGCGCCGGCATTTGCCATACCTATTTCGATTTGGATGGTGACAAGGAAGTGGGAAGAATTGTCATTCACAATGCAAAAACACGTCGGGTGAGCGTTTGCAACTCCCTCGATTGCCTGATTATACACAAAGATCGGTTGAAAGATCTGCCATTTCTGGTTGAATTGATGGAGCAGAATCAGGTAGAAATTTTTGCAGATCCGCATGCATTCGAAGCACTTTCTGGAAATTATCCGGTTACACTCCTTCATCCCGCCCTGCCGGATTCGTTTGGTACCGAATTTCTCTCATACAAAATGGCCATAAAAACGGTATCTTCGTTGGGAGAGGCTTTGGATCATATCGCAACCTTTGGATCGAAACATAGTGAAGCCATTATCTCGGCAAAGCGGGATACACTGGACGAATTCCTTCTGGCCGTCGATGCAGCTGCGGTTTATGCCAATGCAAGTACGGCCTTCACAGATGGAGCGCAATTCGGTCTGGGTGCGGAAATTGGCATCAGTACCCAGAAATTGCACGCTCGGGGTCCAATGGCTCTTCAGGAAATCACGACCTACAAATGGATCGTGGAAGGGGAAGGTCACATAAGACTAGGCTAAATGCAAAAGTAAAGCACGCGATAATCAAACTGTTCAGGTAATTCATCATTCATCATTCAACAATAACATGCTTCATTTTACATCAGTTTACGACCTGCCAGACCTTAAAGAGGCAGTTCAAATGGCCAGGGAAATCAAGACAAATCCCTATGGATACCAGCACCTTGGAAAAAATAAAACCATGGTTCTCATCTTCTTTGATTCGAGTCTGAGAACCAGGCTAAGTACCCAGAAAGCAGCCATGAATCTGGGAATGAACACAATGGTTCTCAATGTCAGTCAGGATGGATGGTCGCTGGAGACAGAACTGGGGGTGGTGATGGATGGCGACAAGCCGGAACACTTGCGGGAGGCGATACCAGTGATTGGCACCTATTGCGATGTAATCGGTGTGCGTGCTTTTGCACGCTTCGAGAGCAAGGAAGACGACTACCAGGAAAAAATACTGAAGCAATTCATCGATTTCGCAGGAGTGCCGATTGTGAGCATGGAGGCTGCTACGCGCCATCCACTGCAGAGTTTTGCAGACTTGATCACGATAGAAGAGTTCAAGCAAAAAGCCAGACCAAAGGTGGTCCTCTCGTGGGCACCCCACCCGAAGGCATTGCCACAGGCAGTGCCCAACTCTTTCGTGGAGTGGATGCGCCAAACGGATTATGAACTGGTGGTTACACATCCTGAAGGATATGAACTGGCACCAGAATTTATGGGTGATGTTCAGTTAGAATACAACCAGGACAAAGCCTTCGAAGGGGCTGACTTCATTTATGCCAAGAACTGGTCGGCTTATGGCCAGTACGGCAAGATTCTTTCCAAGGACAGAGACTGGACGGTCACCATGGAGAAAATGAAGCTGACAAACAATGCCAAATTCATGCATTGCCTGCCCGTAAGGCGGAACATGATTGTCTCCGATGAAGTTTTGGACAGCGATCTTTCCATAGTGGTGAAGGAAGCAGAAAATCGCGTATATTCGGCCCAGACAGTTTTAAAAATGATATTGGAGAATTTGCAATGAGAGATCGTCTGACAATCATCAAAGTTGGGGGAAATGTAGTGGAGGAGGAAGCCTCTCTGAAATCCCTGCTGAAAGATTTTTCCAGGGTCGCAGGAAACAAGATTTTGGTTCACGGAGGAGGCAAAACGGCCACCATTCTGTCTGAGAAACTTGGATTGGAAAGCAAAAAAGTGGACGGACGCAGAATTACCGATGCAGAAACGCTGAAAGTCGTCACCATGGTTTACGCCGGACTCGTCAACAAAAACATTGTGGCCGGATTGCAGGCACTTGGGAACAATGCCATTGGACTCACCGGTGCGGATCTGGATTTGATCCGTGCGGCCAAAAGACCGGTCACAGAAATTGATTATGGCTATGTTGGGGATATCAAAACCGTGAATTATCAGGCATTGGATGAGCTCCTTAAGAATGGTGCCATTCCGGTTGTGGCGCCCATCACCCACGATGGCAAGGGACAGTTGCTCAATACCAATGCTGATACCATCGCCTCAGAACTTGCTGCGGCAATGTGTTTTGACTACGACGTTCAGCTGATCTTCTGCTTTGAAAAGAGCGGTGTTTTGATGAAAGAGTCCGATGAAAACTCTAAAATAAACGAAATTTCGCCAGAACTATTTGAACAGCTAAAGGCCGATGGCATTGTTTCGGGTGGAATGATTCCCAAACTTTCCGATGGCTTTGCAGCCTTGCGCCGCGGCGTTGGCGTGGTGGTTATCACCAATCCTGCTGGGATATCGGAAGGGTTGAGGGGAACGAGGCTGGTTTTGGAGTAGAAAGTACTTCGAGTACTTAAAATAAAAGGCCAGAAATTTAAATTTTGCACCAAATGAACCCGGATTATATAGAAGATTCCATCTCTCTCCTGCGTGCCATGATCCGTATTCCCTCCCTGAGCAAGGAAGAGAAGGAGGTCGCGGACCTGATCCAGGAATCACTGGACAACTGGGGCTACAAGACCTACCGGGAAGGCAACAATACCTGGGTTTGCTCCCCAAACTGGAACGAAAACATCCCCACCATATTGCTTGATTCTCACATTGACACTGTACGTCCGGCAAAAGCCTGGAGTATGGATCCTTTTGGGGCGACAGAAGTCGATGGAAAATTAATCGGACTCGGCAGCAACGATGCTGGGGCTTCCGTGGTATCCCTCCTGTGTGCATTCAGATACCTGGAGCAAAAATTCCAACCCTATAACCTGATTTTTTGCGCAAGCGCAGAGGAGGAGATATCCGGTTTGAACGGAGTCGCCTCGGTCCTGAAGCATTTTGGCCCTCTTTCTTTGGCAGTAGTAGGCGAGCCTACCGGAATGCAGATGGCTATTGCCGAAAAAGGCTTGATGGTACTCGATTGTGAAGCCCACGGCAAACTTGGCCACGCTGCCAGAAATGAAGGGGAGAATGCCATTTACAAGGCCCTTTCGGACATACAAATCCTGCAGAGGCTATCACTCCCCGGAAGCTCTGCTGTACTTGGCCCCGTGAAGATCACGGTTACCCAGATTGAGGCCGGAACTCAGCACAATGTGGTACCTGATTCCTGCAAATTTGTTGCCGATGTCAGGACCAATGAGCTGTATACCAATGAAGAGGTATTCAGGATTATTGCCGACTCCATTGATTCAGAAGTAAACCCACGATCCTTCCGGTTGAATTCTTCTGGTATTTCTCTGGATCATCCACTGGTGCAAAGAGGAATTAAAATGGGTTTGTCACCTTACGGCTCCCCAACCACTTCGGATCAGGCAGTCATACCTTGCACTTCCATCAAGATTGGCCCGGGGGAGTCGGCACGATCGCATACCGCAGATGAATTCATATTGCTCGACGAAATTCGCAAGGGAGTTGAGACATACATTCAACTACTCGACCAGCTTCAGCTCCAAGGCTAATTGAAGCGCAGATCGTCTTCCTCAACCGACTCTTCCGTATCCTCCCCGTCTTCGCCAAAAGGATCGTCGCCATTGATTATTTTCGTGAAATTGTCCGGTATTTTCTGAGCTTCCGGCACATAGGGAAAGACATCTACGATCGGGCTCTCTGTTACTCCGCTGATCTCAAAATCGGCCATCATCCCTTTCATGGCCTCCTCCACCTGGTCACAGGCACTCTTTACCGTATCGGAATAGACCAGCACGAACTGACTTATCCGTTTTTCTTTCCCACTCTCCTCATCAAAGGTAATGAAGGTCACTTTCGCCTTGTACCAACGGTCGCCTGCCTCTGATGGGATGATCTCGGCCAGTTTGGTCTTGGAAATCCTGGTCACGGTAAATTCACCACTCACCATCGAGACCAGCTCCTTGTAAATACGCGTTTCTGCTTCCGTGAAGGAAACGGCATCGAGCAGATAGGTTTCACTCACTTTCTTTTCGCGGCCATCCTCACCCATCTTGGCGTATTTAGCCGTACATTCAAACCAGGTATTCATAACTAATGTTGATTATTGTATGATTTATATTCATTAATAAGTCTAAAGGCTAAAGCTAAAGGATAAAGTGAAGAACGCTCCCATTTTAATTATCATCTCTCATCTCTTATCTCTTATCTCTCATAACTTTCCACACATGTTTTCGGAGTCCCTCCCTTTTGCCTTTATCCTTTTGACTTTAACCTTTTGTCCAGTTCTGCCTTGATCAGTTTTCCCCAAATCTTGTATCCGTTGTGGTTGAGATGAAGAAAATCATCCCTGAATAGTTCATTCCGCGGTTCAGATTTTTCGTTAAGGAAACTCTTGGCGGTCTCTATAAAATAGAGATTTTTCTCCTTTTTGCACAGCTCCTTGAGCCTGACGTTGTCTTGCTTGATCAGCGACCATTTTTCCCACCGGCTCTGGCTGGGGGTGATTTCTACAATGAAAATTGGTTGTTGCCTGTATTTTGCCCGAATGGTTTTAACAATCTTTCTGAAATTTTCAGTACTTTCAGTTGGCGATAGATCATTTTGCGATCCGGTGATGTCATTGGCCACAAAGATGACCAAGGCCTGGAATTTATGCGGATAGACAATCCGCTTGGTGTAGTGCAGAACGGCCGGGGAATTGGATCCGCCGAATCCCCGCTGAATGACAGGGTAGGGGGCAAGCTCCTGTCCAAGGGTATTCCAGAGCCGGATACTGGAACTTCCCAGAAAGAGAATGGCGTCATCCGGATCATGCTCCGTTTGATTGAGCTTGTCGAAGGCGGCAATCTCAGGCTCCCACTTGCTGATGCTTTCGGGAATATTTTTGGTGGAGGTACAAGAGGAGAGGAATAACAGGGCAATAATAAAAATTGTTGCAAATCTGGCTGGAGGAAGCATTTTTCTCTGATGCATATTCTCGGGAATGATGGGATTGTTTTTCTTCAAAGATAACCGGAATCGGACGGGAAAAGAAGCATTTTAAACGATTTCGCCATAAAGGTCAAACTCTTCGGCATCCGAAATTTTCACCTGATAGTAATCTCCAATTTTAAGCCCCTGATCAGCAATAAGTACCTCTCCATCCACTTCGGGGGAATCGTATTCCGTCCGTCCTACAAAATATTCGTCTTCCTGACGGTCGATTACTACCCTGAAGATGGAACCGATCTTTTGCCTGTTGATGTCAAGGGCGATTTCTTGTTGTATCGCCATAATTTCTTCGGCCCGCGACTGTTTTACCTCTTCTGGAATAGTATCTTCATATGTTTCACCGGCAAAGGTATCTTCTTCGTGGGAGTAGGGGAATACGCCGAGCCGTTCAAACCGCATGTCGCGGACAAACTGTTTCAGTTCTTCAAAATCCTCCTCCGTCTCGCCAGGATGTCCAACCAAAAGCGTGGTTCGCAGGTGAATGCCTGGAACCTCTTTCCTGATGCGTTCAATCAAGGCAATGGTTTCGGCTTTTGTTATATTCCGGCGCATCAGCTGCAGCATTTTGTCGCTGCAGTGCTGCAGGGCGATGTCCAGGTATTTGGCAACTTTTTTATTTGCCTGCATCACTGGCAAAAGGTCATAGGGAAATTTTGCGGGATAGGCATAGTGAAGTTTGATCCACTCAATGCCAGGGATAAAGGCAAGTCTTTGAATCAGTTCTGCTAGCTTCTGCTCCTTGTAGAGATCTACGCCATAAAACGAGAGATCCTGTGCAATCACCAGCAATTCCTTTACCCCTTTTTCTGCAAGTGCGGCAGCCTCAAGCACGAGATCCTCCATCGGGATCGATCTGTGCTTTCCGGTCATGCCCGGAATGGCGCAATAAGAGCATTGCCTGTTGCATCCTTCAGAGATCTTCAGGTAGGCATAGTGGGTGGGAGTCGTCTGGTAGCGTTGATGGGAAAGGCTCATTTTGTAATCAGCCTTGAGATCTTCCACCATCTTTTTTACCTGGAACTTTCCGTAATAGCCATCCACTTCTGGTATTTCCTTGATTAGGTCTTCTTTGTATCTCTCAGAAAGACAGCCAAATACAAATATTTTATCAATTTGTCCATTGTTTTTTCCCTCCACAAATTCGAGGATCGAATTGATCGACTCTTCCTTGGCATCCAGGATAAATCCGCAGGTGTTGATGGCCACGATGCGCGCATCCTCCACTCCTCCATCGTGCACTACCTGGTATCCATTGGCAGCCATCTGGGAAAGAAACAGTTCCGAATCCACCAGATTCTTGGAGCAGCCCATGGTGACTACGTTGATGCGTTTGGCCATTTTTTATTTTTCATTTTTCACTTAAACAGCGAATCCACAAACTCGGTCCGGTTAAAGATCTGGAGATCATCCAATCCTTCGCCAACGCCAATGTATTTAACAGGTATTTTAAACTGATCGGAGATGCCAATCACTACTCCGCCTTTGGCGGTACCATCCAGCTTGGTAAGGGCAAGTGCCGTGACCTCTGTAGCCAGCGTAAACTGTTTGGCCTGTTCAAAGGCATTTTGTCCGGTAGAACCATCCAATACGAGCAGTACCTCATCCGGTGCATCCGGAAATACCTTCTGCATCACCTTTTTGACCTTGGATAGTTCGTTCATCAGGTTGATCTTGTTGTGCAATCGTCCGGCCGTATCAATGATGACCACATCGCTCCCTGCCGCTTTGGCGGAGAGGAGGGTGTCGTAGGCAACCGACGCGGGATCCGAACCCATCTGCTGCCTCACAATGGGCACACCTACCCGGTCTGCCCAGATCTGCAGTTGCTCGATGGCAGCCGCCCGAAAGGTATCGCCGGCTCCCAGCATTACAGATTTTCCGGCCGCCTTGAACTGATGAGCCAGTTTCCCGATCGTGGTGGTTTTGCCTACGCCGTTTACGCCAACTACAAGAATCACATAGGGATTTCCAGTTTTGGGCAGATCAAAATCTGCCACCTCATACGAGTTGTTCTCCGCAAGCAGGGCTGCAATTTCACTGCGCAGGATGCCGTTTAGTTCCGAAGTACCAACATACTTGTCACGCTGTACCCTTTTTTCTATTCGTTCAATGATTTTGAGCGTCGTATTGACTCCCACGTCAGAGGAGATGAGAATCTCTTCCAGACTGTCGAGTACGTCGTCATCCACCTTTGTTTTGCCGATGACAGCCCGTGAAAGCTTGGAAAAAACACTCTCTTTCGTCTTTTCAAGCCCCTTGTCAAGACTCTCCTTTTTGGATTTTGTAAAACTGAAAATACCCATGGTTCAATATATTGTGGTAAAGATAGGAACAAAACAGCTTCCAAATCTAAGGTTTGCCGATCAACCGGTTAAAAAAAGAAAGCTCTCATCAAAACTGACGAAAGCTTACTTTTAATTTCTTAAAGTATGAACTACTTCTTGGCAAAATATTCTTTTACCTGTTCGTTGGGAACAATCTCCTCAACAAATGTATAGGCACCGGACTTTTCCGATTTAACCATTTTGATAACCTTGGAATATGCTTTCCCGGCACCTTTCTGAAGGGATGCAACTACTTTCTTTGCCATAGCTCAATTATTTTATTTCGCGGTGTACGGTAATACGTTTCAAAATAGGATTGTATTTCTTCAACTCAAGACGTTCCGGTGTATTTTTCCGGTTCTTTTTTGTTACATATCTTGATGTTCCAGGAAGACCACTTGCTTTGTGTTCGGTACATTCGAGGATAACCTGTTGTCTGCCAGCTTTCTTAGCCATTGTTCAGTACTTATTAAAAATTTTCAATAAAGCCTTTTGCCTTCGCCTCTTTCAAGGTAGCGTTCAAGCCGTTTTTATTAATTGTTCTCAACCCGGCGGCTGATACATTCAGTTTGATCCAACGGTCTTCTTCCGGAAGATAAAACCTCTTGGTGAAGATGTTCACCATAAATTTCCTCTTGGTTCTCCGTTTTGAGTGAGAAACATTGTTCCCAACCATCACTTTCTTACCTGTAATCTGACAAACTCTAGACATTATGCGTATTTTTTAATCTGATGTCCCACTTTTTTTAAACAGTGTGCAAAGTAACGACTTTTTGTTTTAATAATCAAACAAAGGTGAATAATTTATTCCAAGTTTTTTCGGGATAAAGATTTATCCATTCAGATCGTGTGGCATTACGAAAAAGGAGATCGGATTTGGCAAATCTAATATCTTGCAAAACAGTTAGATGGCAGATAGTGTAGATTCATTTTTACCCATCATTTTGTGATAAAAATAATTGATGGTTACCCTTAACCTAACAGCTGTTCCTACGTAAAAAATAGAAATGAATCGGGGGTTCCCCAGCGTTAATTCCGGGATTTGCGAAATCAGGGATCCTTCTCTTTTCATTACCTTTGAACGAAATTTTGCGGTAAACTGTGGCACAAAAGAGCATATCCTATTATCCCACTTTCTGGCAGGCTGTGAATCTGATCGTCCTGTATACTTTTTTACAGTCGGTGATCGATTTCCCTCTTGCCTTGTACGATTACCAGCACGGCACCGACTGGTTGCAGGAGCCCTGGCTCAAACTGCCAGTTTTCTTCGGAACCACCGCCATCATTCTGTTGCTAGGAGCCAAGTATTCTGGTTTGCCCTACCGGGAAATCTTCCCCCTGAGGTTTTTTTACTGGTTGGTCATTCCTGCAATTTTCCTATCCCTTATTGCCCTTCAGTTTTTTATGAATGAGATCACTCTTCATGTCGAGAAGGTTCTGCCCCCACCAGGTTGGTTTATGGAGTTGTTCAACCGACTCTTCGAATCAGATTATGGCATCTGGGTTGGGGTTTTAAGGGTGGTCGTACTTGCTCCAATAGTCGAGGAGCTGATATTCAGGGGAGTCATCTTCTCCGGATTTCAGCGAATCTATCCTGCATTCTGGGCAATTTTCTTTTCTGCCTTGCTTTTTGCCCTGTTTCATCTGAACCCCTGGCAACTGGGTCCAACCTTCCTGCTTGGCTTATTGCTTGGCTTTGTGCGGCTTCGTACGGGTTCGCTCTTGGCGGCCATCTTTACCCACGCACTTCACAATGGAATGATCTTTTTGGAGGTGTATAATCCGAAATCGATGTTGAATCCTGGCTGGATGCAACCCGGGAAACTGCTGGGATACCTGATCAGTTCCCTGTTGCTTGTCTGTGGAACGGTCCTGATCTTTTACCTGACGGGGAGGAAAAAGGCCATCTGATCCTTCTGACAGATACTGCGAACCTGTTTTTCTTCCAATCTCTTCCTACCAACCAATTGAAGTGTTTCAAGGGAAATTGCTATATTTATGGATTGAACCAACCATCCTTCAAAAGCTTTACGGAGCAAGGAAGGAAAAAAAGTAACAATCAGATGGCTAAACTTATCATTACTAAAACCGTTCGTACAGCAGGCGATATCGAGATTATTGTCGACGGTCAGAGGCTGGGGATTGTCGCAGACAATGGTACTGCCGAATTCGAAGTTTCTGCCGGAGCACACCAACTACAGGCCAAATTGAAATGGATGGGTTCAACAGGTTTCTCCATGGTCTGCAACGATGCCCTTACCACGAATCTTGTGATATCAGATAACCCTTATATCCATTATTTTGCCGTCTTTTACATCGTTCCAATCCTATTCTACCTGAATATGTCCAGGGATGGCGTCTATCCTTTTTCTCCCTACTATCTGCCGCTGCCCATCGTGATTTACTACCTCTATTTCTTCACGGCAGGCAGTCACAAGCGAATGATGATCAAAAAGCTTTAGACGGAAGATACTGGTGCTTGCGCGGAAAGATAGCGTACGTTGGTTGCATGGCTCGGTTAACCGGTTGAAATGAACTAAATTGATAAACAGATGAATCTATTTTATAAAATTTGCCCTTCCTGCAGTAAGCACTTGCCTTTCGATGTTTTTTCCTACAGTGGCAAGATCTTCCGTTGTCCCAAATGCGGCGAATTGCTAGCCGATGACCCCAAAAGGAACTGGGTTGGATTCTTCCTGATTATGCTGGGTTTTACCAGTGCAGCTTTGGTTAGGCATTTCCTCAGAACCTCTCTTATTTCAGGTATGCTGATCATTACGTTCAGCTTCGTGATATGGCTGTTTTTCAAAAGACTGATGATCGTCAAAAAGGATTTGGTCATCAAAAACAAGGAAACCAACGAAATCTCCTACATCGACCATAGCGAATGGGAGGAGATCCTCGCCAATGCTGCAGGCAAGGAAAACCCCTTTGAAATAACAGAGTACCTGTAGAACTGCTATCTTTGGTTTACATGCAATGGAGGTAGCTCTCCACCAGTTTGCCTATCTCCTCATGCTTTCCATACAATTCTTCACTGAGGTGACTGTCGTCGTAGGATTTCAAATGCCGGATAAAACGGTCGATGGTCCCTTTCGGAAAGATATTCTTGCTTTCGTAGAAGACACGATCCCGCTCCAGCGCTTCGGCAGAGCTCCAGCACGAATCGGGCAGATGCTTCAATTTTTCGGCGGTAGCTTTGTTCTCCTCCTTGAAGATGTTGACACCTACATAGAGTTGTTTCGCCTTGACGAGAGCGTCGGGCATCTCCAGCCCCAGTTGCGCCGCCATCAGGATCCCCGCCATCAGATGGTAGAGGTCGGCTGAACCATCGGCCGCCCGGAATTCTACCGTTTGCTTGCCTGGAATATAGGGGACATCGTACCTTTCGTGGGGATTGGCATCCTTGATCATGTGCGTCTTGGCGATCCAGCCGAGGGGTACCCTCACCAGGGCCGACCGGTTCGTGTCTCCCCAGCAAATGTTGGTGGGAGCCTCCTGATGTGGCACCAGCCGCAGGTAGGAGAGGGGTATCGTGTTTCCAAAGGCGGTGAGGGAGGCAGCCTTGTCGAGCAATCCAACCATGATTTTTCGGGCGGTATCGCTGATGCTTTTTTCATCCACCATGCAGTTGACCCCATCCTTTTCTACCATCATATGGATGTGCAGTCCGCTGCCGGCCTTGCCAACCGTTATCTTTGGAGTGAAGCTGACATTGACGCCATATTTCTGCCCCAGCATCCGAAGGATCCATTTGGCGATCAGCAACTGCTCGACTGCTTCTTCGGGCTCTACCGGCTGGAATTCGATCTCGTGCTGTTCGTAAAAATGGGAATCACTGGTGAAATTGCCCACTTCAGAGTGTCCGTATTTGATTTTGCCCCCCGTTTGGGCGATAAGGTTCATCGCTTCCGTGCGCAGGTGCTCCCACTTGGAGAAGGGACGCGAATTGTGGTATCCCTTCTGGTCGACGGCCGGATAGTGCTCATCCACTTCACTAACTATATAAAATTCTAGCTCACCCATCGCCTTGAAAGTAAATCCTGTAGCCCGCTTGAACTCAGTGTTGGCTTTGCGCAGGATGTATTCTGGAGCACTCTCGAGTGGTTTCCCCTCCTTGGTATAAAACGAGCAAAGCAGATCCAGGGTAGGTACTTCGGCAAAAGGATTGACGTAGGCAGTACGGAATTTGGGAATGACATACAGGTCGCTGGAGCAGGCCTCAATGTAGGAAAACAGGCTCGAACCGTCTACTCTTTCCCCGGTTGCCAGAATGGATTCAAGGTAGTCCTTGCTGGTGATGACGAAGTTGAGGGTCTTTAGTTTGCCGTCTTCTCCTGCATAGCGGAAATTGACCATCTCAATGTTGTTCTCCTCTATGTACCGGATGATGTCGTGCCGGTTAAATTCTGAGGCAGGTTTACGGAGGTATTTTACCAGTTTATTGGGATTCAGTACGATTTCAAGTTCTCTCATCGGATGGGTCTGTTTAAGTTCGAATTACGGAGTGCAATTTCAGCATTTAGCAACCCTTTATCTATGACGATTCTCAATATTTTGATGAAAAGTATCTGCTCATTATATGTCCTGGTATGTTTGCCATTTTTCCAAAAGATTGTACATTTGCAACGCTGAAAATCGGGGTGTAGCGCAGCTTGGTAGCGCGCGTCGTTCGGGACGACGAGGCCGCAGGTTCAAATCCTGTCACCCCGACTTAATAAAAAATTAACCGCTGTAAATCAAGTTTTTACAGCGGTATTTTTATAGTGGTAAAAAAGATATTTTGCCATCTTAAAATTGGTCATTATAGTGGCCAGGTTGATTTTAAATTAGTTATAAGGTAAAAACGGAAACAAACAGATAAATTCAACATGAGTATTGCTCAAATCGAATATAATGGAATGTCGTAATAGTAATTAACTAATTTGATGATAAATTGCGATCCCAATATAAATGTTGAAGTCCAAATTGAGCATTTAACACATTTAAATCAACTGCCTTCGATATACTGGACGTCCTCAAATAGTAACCAATCTGTTTCATCTGTATCTGCTTTAGGATCAAACAATAATAACGTTTAAATCAATACAAATATAGATATAATACATTGATTACCAGTATTATAGTAGCATTATTTTGTAATTCAGGTGAAATAAAATGGTAATGGGATGCATCTTGGTTAGGGTAGACTTCAAATCAGTAACATTTTTGTGAGGTCTCACAAAAAGTTATGGAATGTCCCCTGTGGTGGGGTACTTATTCCTGAGATTCGGGAGCCGTACCCTCCCTTGCCCCCGTAAAAACCAATGGGGGGTATATATTCTCCCATCTATCAAAAACCGGCTGCCGGCGGTAACAGGGTTCTCTTAATTTTTATCTTTGTCCAGCAGATTTCACTGGAGGATAAGGTTACTATTTTCCGAATTGTCGTCATTGTACTACTACTATCAACAATTATCAATGAAAGCATTTAAATTGGCTATGATCCTGTGGTTGTGTTTGTTTTCCAATATTGACAACCTCGCTGCACAGATCAGTTTTACGCTTGATCATTCTTTGCTGGACCAACTGGCCCTTCCATCGGATGGTCAGTCGAGAAGATCCTCCAGCACGGATCCGAATATAGACGGCAACGGCGACTCCCGGCTGATCCAACCCGGAGAAACCCTCGTTTTGGCGGATATGGAAGGGCCGGGAATCATCCATCACCTTTGGAACACCTCCGCTTCGCTGAATCCTTATTCTGCAAGGGCTTTGGTTATTCGCATCTACTGGGACCACTCGGAAAAACCCAGCGTGGAAGTTCCATTGGGTGATTTTTTTGGGGTTGGCCAGGGGGCGAATGTGGATTATCAGTCGCTGCCAATGAATATCTCCTCGCACGGTCGTTCACGGAATTGCTTCTGGAGCATGCCATTCAAAAAGCATGCAAAAATTACCGTATCCAACGATCTGGCCGGTTTTGGACCTGCATATTTTTATTATTATGTGGATTGGGAAAAGGTGAAATCGCTTCCTGAGGAGGTGCTCTATTTCCATGCGAGGTACCATCAGCAGTCAAAGGCTAAGCCCGGAGATCATTTGGTCCTGAATACCACTGGCCGCGGCAACTATGTAGGCACCGTATATTCCGTTCTTCAGACCGTAAACGGTTGGTTCGGGGAAGGGGATGACAGATTTTTTATCGATGGGGAGAAGATTCCCTCCATCCAGGGTACAGGTACCGAAGATTATTTTGGCGATGCCTGGGGGTTCCGGGAGTTTTCGGGTTCATTCAACGGTGTGCCGCTGTACGAAGGACCCTTGGCGGGTGACCGCGTTTCAGCCTACAGATGGCACATCATGGATCCCATACACTTCAGTAAATCGTTGAAATTTTCGATTGAGCACAAGGGTAGTGATGTGGATGACAATGGGAGAGAGCGGTCGCGATCGGATGAACGGGCCGATTGGGTAAGTTCTGTTGCCTTCTGGTACCAGACACCGATCGCCTTTTCTGAAACCGGTTTGCCTCCAGCCATCGAAAGAATTCCATCCTATCGGATTCTGCTGGCATCCAATTTAGAATTTAGGGCAACACCCGATAAAACATCCAAAGAAAAAACGGGCATCGATTTTATCCCAGAAAAGCCGGATGGAGAGATTGAATTTGAATTTGAGGTCGAAACTGCGGGAAAGTACAAAATTTCGGCTGTGCTGGTCGATCATTTGTTTGGCAGCAGATACCAACCTTTGATTGATCATCAATCTGCCGGACCGGTATTGGATATGATCAGCAAGGGTGGAGACTGGAGAGGGTTCAACTTTGGGGTGTTTAGCCTTGCTCAAGGGAAGCACTCATTTACCCTGCAGGGCAGGGGAGCCTCGTCAGACAGTCGTCCCCAGGTACCCGCGAAGTACGCCATCGGAATAAGTAGTTTGTCTCTGTTAAGGATCGATGGGCTTTGATCGGGTGAGAAGTTTGTCAAAAATAATTGGGCAGAAGTGACACAACAGATAAATGGTTGCCTTTCGCGCCTTCCATTTCTTGGTCTTTTTACCAATGTTTGTTAATTTGGCTGCCACAATGTTGCAAACCAATTTATTCAGGGAATTTTTTGAGAGTGAAAAAGCAGGCGGATTTATCCTGATTTTTGCCACCCTTTTCTCCTTGGCTCTTGCCAATTCACCGGTTGGCGGCAGCTATGTGAAATTTTGGAATTTGGATATGGGCGGCCATCCGCTCCTTCATTGGATCAACGACGGGTTGATGACCCTCTTTTTTTTGCTGATCGGACTGGAGCTGGAGCGCGAAGTATACACAGGGGAACTGTCGAACGTCAGAAAAGCCTCACTCCCTGTTTTTGCGGCGATGGGAGGTATGTTGGTTCCTGCCGGGATTTATTTGCTGTTGAATTTTAATGCCAATACCCGTTCGGGGGCCGGCATTCCAATGGCAACCGATATCGCCTTTGCCATAGGTATCTTATCCCTGTTGGGCAACCGGATCCCGGCTTCCCTCAAAATATTTCTGACGGCCCTCGCGGTGATCGATGACCTGGGTGCCATCCTGGTAATCGCTATCTTTTATACGGCTTCCTTGTCGGCCATCCACCTGTTTCTGGCCCTGGGAATCTTCGGATTCTTGTTGTTGCTCAACAAGCTGAAAATTAACAGCTTGATTCCCTACCTCGCGGGAGGGGGCATAATGTGGTATCTGATGATGCATTCGGGCGTTCACCCAACCATTACGGGTGTTCTGCTGGCATTTGCGATCCCTTTTGGCAAAGGAAAGGAAAAATCACCTTCCTATATTTTGCAACACTTCTTGCACAAACCAGTCGCATTCCTCATCCTTCCCGTATTTGCACTTGCCAACACCTGTCTGGTGTTGGATGGGAACCTGGTCGATGGAATAACTCAGCCCCATAGTTTGGGAATTATTTTGGGCCTGGTAATAGGAAAGCCTTTGGGAATCTGGGTCTTTTCCTTTGTTGCCGTTGGTCTTGGATGGTCGGTGTTACCCAAGGGACTGAAATGGAAGAACATTCTCGGAGCAGGTTTGCTGGGCGGAATAGGCTTTACCATGTCTATCTTCATTACTTTGCTGGCTTTTGACGATGGAGTTTTCATCCAACAAGCGAAAATTGCCATATTGTCGGCTTCCGCGGTAGCGGGGTTACTTGGATTTATCTGGATAAAAAGTACTTTGAAGAGCTCCACGACGAAAAGGGTATCGGCCATCCGGATAAAAGATTCCGCATCAAAAGGGTTAGAATCTGAGATTAATTAGTTGGTAATCAAAATCCACATTGTCAAAATCCTGGTTTTTCTAAAGAATTTTCTCGTAAGAGACCACATCGAGGACCCTGCCAAATTTTTCGCCAACCTGGCGGTAATGTCCGCATTTTTCATAGCCACATTTCTCAAACAGGTGAATGCTTTGTTGGTTCTCCCCTGAAATAATACCAATCAGCACTTTGATTCCGTTCGATCGGGCAGCCTCTTCCAGCCTCTTCACCGTGCTTGTCCCGATCCCTCTTCCGAAGAAATCAGATTTGAGATAGAGGGTCACTTCAGCAGTTCTGTCGTAGGCCTGCCTTTTCTTGAAAGCGCTGGTATAACAGAATCCGCAGATCTGCCCATCAGCCAGAATCAAGAAAGATTTGTACTTCGCATGAGCGATGGGGATGGTTTCGCGAAGTTCTCCGATGGTTACGCACTCCTTGTGAAAGGTGGCCGTGGAGTGGAGGATGTAACCATCGTAGATTTCCTTCACAACCTGCAAATCGCGCTCTTGAAGTTTTTTGAATTCAAGGTTCATGAAGTTTCTTGCTAAAAGACAACAATCTGCGGACTCTCGCTTAAAATCGGTGAAATCTGACCGATAAAGGTCTTGAAATGGGAGGTGCCATTGTGGTAGTCTACCGCTTCCTGGTTGTCGTATTCTTCGTAAAAGATGAAGCTGCCCGGAGTTCCGACTTCCTGGTACAATTTGTATATTTTACATCCTTTTTCGAGGTTGCTGTTCCGGATAATCACCTCTGCAAAAGTGAGAAATTGTTCAATGGCTTCCGGTTTTACCCGAAGTCTTGCGTTGATTACTTTTTCCATTTGTTGTTTATTTTAGTTGTAATTAATTTTACCAAAGGTTGAGATTTTGCGTGAAGTTCACTACCGGATGAAGTGCATGGCTACCTTTTGTTCTGCCTCCGGTTCTGCAACCAGTTCTTTAGAGGCTTCTTTCATCTTAAGTAACCAAGCCATATTTTTTCCCAATATGCGCATGATTTGCCTCCCCTCCTGGTCCTGCAGCACCTCTCCCGGCAATCTGCCGTGTATGATGTTCCAGTAGCTGGAAGTGGCCACGATCATCTCTGAATAAGTAAGGTAATGGTTCAAACTATCCAAAGTGGAGGAGCCTCCCGTTCGCCGCAAGGCAACGATGGCAGCTCCAACCTTGTGCCTGAAAAAGCCTCCGTTTGCACCGGAAACGTAAAATAGCCGGTCGAGGAAGCATTTCATGGATCCGGCAATGCCCGAATAATAAACCGGGGAGCCGATGATAATTCCGTCTGCCGATTTTAACTGTCCGATCCATTTGTTCACCTCATCCGTCTTGATGGAACACTCCTCATCCTTGTTGACAGCACATTTTCCGCAGGCGATGCAGCCATGTATCATTTTGTGGCCAACCTGGAGAATTTCGAATTCAATACCTCCGGCGGTAAGTTCATCTCCTATTAATTGCAGGGATTGAGCGGTATTCCCCTCTTTTTTCGGGCTTCCATTTATGGCGATTACCTTCATGTCGACGAGTTTATGTTGTTAACTATTCATTTTTATTTTCTTATTCAAAGAACGGAAAAAATAGACCATTCTGAGACTATTGATGCGATTTGATCAAAGCGCAAGTTACCATCAATTGAAAAAAACAGAGCATCATTTACCAAATTTTGAAAAAACAGTTTTCCCGGCAGGTGATCTATACATCAGGGAAAGGTGAAGGAGTTTTGGCTTATTTTAATGAGAATAATTTTTATCCGGAAACCTGCTAAAGAATTGCTGAAATAAAATAAAATGACTTACATTCAAAATCTTTTTTCCGTTCAAACTTTCTGATAAGAATCATGCTTATGATCCGTTTCCACAACGCTCCAAAATTGGTCCGATCAGGTATTTATTTGCTGATGGGCCTGTTCCTTATTTTCATTCAGGCACCAACCAACCGTATTCGTGCTTCTGTGAATTCGTACAAAACTGCAGCAAATGTGGTGATTTTCACCCTCGACAAGGGTGGAATGAGCGTTAAAATTTGCAAGGAGGATCTGGTGGAGATCAAGTACACCGTGCTCGACAAATGGCCTTCAAAATCCTCGCTGGTGGTGAACAGGGGATGGAAATCCATTCCGGAATTCACCGTCGAAGAAAAAGATGTTTACGTGGTCATTTCAACCAAAAAGTTGAGGATTGTGGTCGACAGGCTGACCAACGGAATTCGCTTCACCGATTTGTCAGGGAATGAAATACTTGCCGAAGATGGAGCAAACGGAAAGAACATGACTCCGGCTGCCATTGCCGGCATAGCGACCTATACCTGTGCGACCCGGTTCACCTCGCCTTTGAAGGAGGCGCTTTACGGACTGGGATGCCATCCGGAGGACACCCTCTCCATCAATTACAAGGGACGAAATCAGGATCTTGCCATCAAATACATGACAGGTGCCGTTCCGGTACTTTTATCCAGTAAAGGTTATGGCTTGATGTGGGACAACTATTCCCCTTCCAACTTCCATGGGGCAGAGGAGGGAAATACCAAATACAGCTATGTTTCCGAGAGCGGACAAATGGTCGATTACTACTTCATGTACGGTCCTGAATTTGATCGGATTATTTCCAGCTACCGGGAAGCCACCGGTCAGGCCCCGATGTTTCCCAAATGGGCTTTTGGACTTTTTCAGTCGCAGGACCGGTACAAGAGTCAGGCTGAAGTTCTGGAGGTTAAAAACAGGTACCGTGATGCCAAAATTCCCCTCGACTGCATCGTTCAGGACTGGTTCTACTGGGAACCCAATGTGATTGGTTCCCATGTGATGTGGCCGGAAAGATATCCCAATCCAAAAGCCATGGTGGACGAACTTCACAAGGCCAACCTCCACGCGATGATCTCCATATGGCCTGTATTGGCCAAAGGTACCTCCAATTATACCGAAATGGAACAGGCAGGCAATCTCACTTCCGTTACCTGGGACAATGTGATGACCCATACTTTTGATAACTATTACGATGCACACAGTTTCAAGGCCCGACAGATGTATTGGCGCCAGGCCAACGAAAACCTGATTGCCCCCTTTGGCTTTGATGCCTGGTGGGTCGACCAGTGTGAGCCGGATAACGGAGCCCTTCTGGACCTTAGGAGGCAGGCCAATTTTGCGACCGGGAAGGGGATCGATTATTTCAATACCTATTCCCTGATGCACACCGTTGGTTTATACGAAAACTGGAGGAAAGAGGTGCCCGGCAAGCGTGCCTTCTTCCTGGTAAGACAGGCATTTGCAGGACAACAGCGGAATGCAGCAACACTATGGTCGTCTGATATCACCTGTACCTGGAGAGCCTTTAAGAGTCAGGTTCCGCAGGGTATCAACGCCTGTTCATCCGGTATTCCCTACTGGACTTCAGATATTGGAGGGTACCATTTTAATTGGAGTGCGCCGGATTGGTCGACCGCCTCCAACAGGGAGCTATTCACCCGTTGGTTTCAATTCGGTGCTTTTTGCCCCGTGTTCAGGATTCATGGAAAGGGAGAGCGAGCGCTTTTTTCCAATAACTGGGATGCAAAAACCAAGGAGATTCTTCTGAATTATGATAATTTGCGTTACCGGCTATTGCCTTATAACTACTCACTTGCGTGGAAAGTTACGAATGAAGGATATACCATGATGCGGTCACTGGCTTTTGATTTCAGAACAGATGATAGAATTCAATCCATCCCCGACCAGTATATGTTTGGTCCTGCTTTTCTGGTATGTCCGGTTACGGAGCCGCTGAATGCCAAGGGAACGAGGAGTGTATACCTGCCCGGCTCCGGTGTCTGGTTTGATTTTTGGACCGGAAAACAATTCAATGGAGGGCAATCTGTTGCGGCAAATGCTCCTATCGAAACCTTACCGCTCTTTGTGAAGGGTGGTTCCATCGTACCCATGGGTCCGTTGTTGCAATATGCTACTGAAAAACCGGCTGACCCCCTTGAAATCAGGATCTATCCTGGGGAAGATGCCTCTTTTTTACTCTATGAGGATGAAAACGATACCTATAATTACGAAAAAGGGAAATATGCGACCGTGAAATTTACCTGGAACGACCTTAGCCGGCGGCTGACTATTTCAGACAGGCAGGGAATTTTCCAGGGGATGCCGCTGAAGCGCAGATTCAATCTGGTTGTGGCAGGAGATCAACGTGGAATTGGGGTCGCAACTACCATGGTTGCCGACAAGAGTGTTGAATATGTTGGTAAGTCGATGACGATAAACTTATAAAATAACCAATAAAATAGCATCTTATGAAAAGCAGAATTTTCCTTCTTTCAATTTTCCTGATGGTTTGCCTGATCGGGCAGAGCCAGATTAAAGTCGCCTCCATTTTAGGCGACAACATGGTCTTGCAGCGCAACAGCGAGGTAAAACTGTGGGGCAAGGCCAAACCGGGAGAAAA
>Ga0209697_10003280_pt1 | contig 22206 bp, 18 predicted proteins | sample AliMusrvi5mmetaG_FD_184115 | JGI IMG/M metagenome (GOLD analysis project Ga0209697, IMG submission 184115) | Freshwater lake bacterial and archeal communities from Alinen Mustajarvi, Finland, to study Microbial Dark Matter (Phase II) - Alinen... | ecosystem: Environmental > Aquatic > Freshwater...
AGTCAAAGCCGTCTGGATGGTTCTGCACTACGGGTCGAAGGCCCGCGTCTGATTGGAACCGCCCTGTACGGAGCCGTACGCAGGGTGGTGTGGGACCCGGGAGCTAATCACTCCCGGGGACCCGATTAGGCTTATTCAGATATGCTTACAGTTTGGATTGTCGTATCGATAAAACTACCAACTTCCTTGTTTGATATTCCACGAAGTGATAGTGCATAAGCAAAGCCCTTAATATTAATAACAATGTATCGTTCTTTTGAGTAAACATATGCTACTACAAACATGATGCCTAATCCCAAAAATAATAGTTTGATATCACTTTGCAAAAACGAAGGTAGGAATATGCCTAGAGCCAGAAGTAGCACGCCTAGGATTAATAAAGTATAATTAGACTTGTATTCTATCCCGAGTGATGAAACCTCCTTCAGAGGTGCGGCAAACGACACAATTCCCTTGGATGCTGCCGTGTAGGTTTTACCTACGCCCGCAATTCGATCAGTGGATAGAGTGAGAGATGTTTTGCTGAATCCGCCTCCGGTGAAGAAGGATGTGGCATATTTTTGACCGATTTGGGCGATGGTTTGTGGTGTAGTCATGTTTAGTTGGGGATGAGAATTGGTTTTGATGCCTAACAGTGTAATTAGTTCAACGGCAGAGGGTGGCTGGAAACGGGGATTTTGTCGAGGATAAAAGTCAGGGAATTCCCGAGTGTATTGGAAATCAAGGGGATGTGGCTTTGTAACCGATGCTTGATTGTTTAGGTTGGTTTAGGAAAATCCTGGTGTTTTCGGGGACGGAGTGTTCCGAGTTCGCTCTGTTAATAAGGGGTGATAATCACCGATGGTTAAATACTTTTGGCAGTGAGCGGTTTTTTGGCCGGATCTGCATTTTTTGCTTGCGCCTAACGATGTTCATAAGAACAATTGACCTGTGAATAAGAGTGGCGCTGCTGACTGGCGAGTGGACCTGGACGCTTCACGGGATTTGAGCGATCTGGAGAAGCAGAATTACGGGTTTTTGCTGTCTTGGTTCGAGAGTTGGCGTGTCAGGCAGCGGCTGGACCCGGACCGGGCGAGCGCAGTGGAGTTCTGGAAGTCCCAGGTAGCCGTCAAGCCGCGGAAGGAGTGGCAACTCGAACGCTGGAGCGAGGCGGTGAGGTGGTATTTGCGGTGGCTGGAATGCTGCCGTAACGAAGGGATGGAGGTGCGGAGCGTGGGCGAGCGGATGGGCAACGCGGTCATGCGGATGGGTGCGCGGCGCGGGTTGGCAATGCGTACGCGGGAGACCTACGCTGGCTGGGTCCGGCGGTATGGTGAATGGGTGGGCGAGGCCAAGGCCGCGATGGACACCGGGCAGGGTGCCGAATGGCTGGAATCCCTCTATGGGGTCCCCGCACTGTAACATATTACGCGTTTATGAGTGAGCGACTTTAAATTGACCGACTCCCTTGATGGTAACGACTGCTAGAATACGGCCATGTCTTTTGTTTCTCTGACGTCACACCAAATAGCCGACCTTACACATTCTATTTGGGGTTGTGAGGCTACAATTAGAGGAGCGATACGGCCCCACAACGAGGACAACGGTGCCCTAGTCGTGCATCGCCGCTTTCCAGTACTATCTCGTCTTTGGAGGTATCCGACCGCTTGAACCAAAGGTGCTGCTGCGAGTACCAGCGAATTTGCAGAAAGTTAAGCAGGTTGCCAAGCGGGGTACTGTGTACCGTGACCTGGCCATGTACCATTGTCTCTCCGCAGTAGGGGCAATTCGGTTCGGCTTTTACTGGTGCTTTCATTTGTGCATCCTAATCCTATTTGGTGGTTTCATGACGGCTTGGGTTTCTCAATGAAGAAAGCCAACCGCTTCGTTCTTTTTGACTGACAGATACCGGATGGCGCGTCAAGAGAAAGCCCTGTAGCGAAAGCCCAGGGTCCCGATACTAGGGAGAAACGAAGGTCCAATGGCCGCATCACATAGGAACCACTGAAACACTGAGCACCACTGAGAAAACTGATTATTCCTGATTGCCCACGGCTATGCGAGTTACGGCTGCGCCTGTTTTTCCATGCTCGCTAACGCTCGCTCGACGTTCTCAGTGAAATCAGTGGTGCTCAGTGTTTTTGCCTCATTATTCAGGATAGTGTGCTCGGCCATCTCCGCCGCGCTCCCGGTTGTGGTAAAACTGCCCGATTTCACGGAAGGACGCCCATTGACTATCAGAGTCTTACAGATGACTCACTTGGAAGGTTAAATGCAATACTCCATTCCTGCTTTCCTGCTTTCCTAATTCCATCCTTCTTCCTTTTCATTACCAATCCGGCAGAGCCGGAACCAAGGGTCGAGCCAAATGGGATCAAGCGTCCAATGGCCGCATCACGTGGGAACCACTGAAACACTGAGAACATCTGAAAGCACTGAATCCATTGGAACATTTTTGCCTGGGTATCCCATTTCCCGATATTCTCAGTGGCCTCAGTGCCGATCAGTTGTCTCAGTGGTTCAATCAGTTGTCTCAGTGGTTAATCGCATCCCTTGCCGAAAAACGACGCAAACCTGTCCACTTTTGACGCTCCAGGACTACCTTCACGAAAAGCCTATCAGACGTCTATCATGAGGCCGGTCAGGTGCAAATTTACGGCATTCCAGAGGGACAACAGAGGAACACATGCAACTCTCACAGGCTCAAGGCTTTTCAGCATCACCCAAGACACCAAGGGACAGCCAGAGGTACATCTGGGGGACAACAAAGGTACATCTGAGGTACATCCAGGGCACACTAACCACACAGATACACAGATACACTGATTACACAGAGTACAAGGAGTACAAAACACACACACAACAAAGCAACCCGCGCGTCCGAACCCAAAGAGGCCGCATTGCGGCTGGGTTCTCATCCCACCCTACGTTGATCCCGTGTGGAGGGGGTGGGATTGCCTTCACTTTGTTTCGGCTATGCGAGAGTGCGCTTCGCGAAGTTTATCAGGGTTGCTACGAGCAACCGGCGCGTTCGAACCCATAAGAGGCCGCCTTGCGGCTGGGTTCTCATCCCACCCCTCGTCGATCCCGTGCGGAGTTTTTCAGTTCCCAGAACCTCCTCCTGTAAGTGGAAGTTTTACTGGCGGAGGGGGTGGGATTCGAACCCACGGAACCCTTGCGGGCTCTCCGGTTTTCAAGACCGGCGCAATCGACCACTCTACCACCCCTCCACGGGTTTGCTTGGCGCTGCGCGGGAAACTAGGCTTGGCTGGCCAGCGGTTTCAAGAAAAACCATCGGCCAAGAAGTACTGGGAAACGGCCGCAGAGCCGGAATGGGAGTCCAGAACCCGTCATCGGCTCATTTTCTCGCCCAAATTTATACTGGTTGCCAAAAGAGATTGCCGAAATGCCGAGCTTGGAAGCGCCGGGTCCAAGGCGTGACGAGGGAGTGGATGAACATCCTCGACCGAGGAATAACGCCGGAATTGGGGTTTCCACGCCGGAATCTCAATACTCATGCCCGCGCAGCGGCACGAGTTCCTTTCCCCCTACTATCCCATTTCCGCAAGAACTTTTGGCAATCAGTATGCGCCCCGTTTTGGCAGGATATTTGGGGTATTTGCAAAAATGACTTCGACCGTGGACCGGTGAAATACCGAATCCGCCCTTGTGGTAATAGTCGAGGGCGGTTTGAATCCCGCTCCTCTGCACGATGAACTTTCTTAAAACCTTTATTCTTTTTCGGGAAAAATCGCACCCGGATCATGAAAAGCCGTTTCTTGAACACCTCGCGGATCTGCGGACCATGATCATGCGGATCGTGATCACGCTGATGATCGCGATGATCTTGTGCTTTTTCTTCAACAACCGCCTGATGGAATTTTTCCGCAGGCCTGTGGAACAGGTGTTGATCCACCAGATCGACTCGACGATGCCGGAAGATAAGAATGTGGCCAGGCCTCTCACCACGGAGCTTTGGAAGGCGGCGATGAAGGTGGAACACTCCACTGCGAACTTAACAAACGAACAACGCGAGGCCTACTACCGGACGCTGGGTGATGAGACCCTGGTGTTCCATGCCAAAAGCGTATCGTTGTTGCGGGCGGCCATGAGCCTGCCGGAAGACAAGCGTGAGAACTTCGTGGCCTCCCTGAATGAAACGCAGGAACTCAAAAAACAGGTCTCAGCGCTGATCAAGACCAAGCCTAACACGGAGAGCCAGTTCCGCGGAAATCTTAGCATGATGTCGGCCCTGAAACCGACGGAAGGATTCATGCTCTCGATGAAACTTTCGTTTGTGGCGGGCATCGTGCTTTCCTTCCCGCTGCTGCTGATGTTCATCCTGCAGTTCGTGCTGCCCGGGCTGCACAGCAATGAGAAACGTGTGCTGTGGCCGGCCATAGCGACAGGTTTCGGCCTGTTCATCTGCGGCACTGTTTTCGCCTACACTCTGGTCCTGCCCCGTACTCTGCTGTTTTTCTATCAGTGGAGCGATGGCATGGGGATCTCCAATGACTGGCGGATAGGGGAATACATCTCCTTCGCAACGCAGTTCACACTGCTTTTCGGCCTCGCCTTTGAGCTGCCGGTGGTGGTGATGGTGCTGGTGAAGCTGGAGCTGCTTTCCTACGAGACCATGTCCAGAACGCGCTCCTATGCGATTGTGGCCATATTGATCGCAGCGATGGTTCTCACGCCGACTCCGGACCTTCTTACCCAGGGCATCATGGCTGCGCCTATGCTCGTTCTTTACGAGATGTGCATCTGGCTCGCGTGGTGGGACCGTAGGAAGAAGCGCAAGGCTGAGGAAGCAGCCCGCCTAGAGGCGGAAAAGCACAACTCCGGCCCAGACGATGAACCACCAGCGCCTGGTTCCGGCGCTGGGTCCTCCGGCCCAGACAACGATACTCCAGCATCAGGTTCCGGCGGATATTACACCGGCCCAGCCGCACCAACCCATTACTCCGACCAAGATGGGGTGATGGACAAGTCCCACGTGACTGACGAGGGGGCTGACGACGGATGGGTCCCTGAACAACCGGAACAGGAATCTCACCACGATCCCGACCTGGCAGAGAAGCCGGTCCATCCCGCAGAGGAGCTGGTCCATCCCGCAGAGGAGCTGGTCCATCCCGCAGAGGAGCTGGTCCATCCCGCAGAGGAGCTGGTCCATCCCGCAGAGGGGCATCCCAAGCCGGAGCACCCGGATTCCGCCCCCTAATGCCAGCCGTGGGTTTCCCCCCTATCCATGAAGCCAACAGAGAGTTCTCAAAAGACCAGTGCCCGCTCGCCGTTTGCAGGTTGCATCATCATGATCATCGCCTTGGTGGTCATGGTTTTCCTTGTGGTGTTCTCGGTGGTCACTTTGTTCCGCCAATACAACGAAATCGCCAAGTTCACCGTGGAGAAGCCAGCTCCAATGGCGGTTTCCCCATTGGAGAACCGCGAGACGGAACTCAATTCGCTGGCGGAACGCATCGAGTCGTTCCGTCAGAACCTAACGGAGACTCCGTCCGCTTCGCTGGCCCTGACGCCCGAGGAAATGAATCTGACCATAGCTGCTTACGAACCGCTCAAGGACCTTCAGGGGACCTTCCGCATTCTATCCATAGAGGGGGATACCCTGCGCATTGGCATTTCCTTCCAACTCAACGGCAAGCCCCGGCGCAGCCACGAGGGCGAGAAAGGCTGGATCACCTCCGATCCCCGCTACCTGAACGGTACCCTCATAGCCCGTCCCGGTTTGTTGAAACACGAGGTGGTCCTGAAGATCGAAAATATAGAGGTCCCGGGAGAGGTCGTTCCGCGCGAGTTTATCGAACAAATGTCGCCCTATCGCATCACCGAACGTTACCTGAACGACACGGTGATAGGCCCTGCCATGGCTAAGCTCACTCATGTAAGCATAGCCGATGGGAAAGTGGTTTTCAGCCGTGTGCCCGGAGAGACCCCCACCGATGTGATCACCAATGACCAGGTGGATTCCGCCAGCAGGCGTTTGTTCACCCTCCTCGGGATTGGTGCCTGCGCATTCTTGCTCTTTGCTGGGATTGTCGTGTTCTTCGGCCTCCGGGCGAAGGCTGCAGATTCTTGAAATACCTGGCTATCTATGCACAAATCACTCCGTTTGTTCCGTTAACTCCACCATGAAACCGTTCACCCTCCGCACTGCCCTGCTAGGATTCGCCTTGATGGCGTGGTCACACGCCGCCGAAACGGCAGTTCCCGCGAAAATCGAGGCCCCCGCTGACTCTCCTGCCAAAACCGCAACTCCTGCTCCCGCAGATCCGGTGTTGGATGCCAAACGCAAGGAACAGGAAACCCTTTCCGCTGAAAACAAATTGGAAGCCGAACGCTTGACCAAGGCTACCAACGCCATGCGTGCGGAAATCACGCAGCTCAAAATGGAGCGCGAGTTGCTCACAGAAAAACAGGCACTGGAGTCTGCCAAACGCCAACTCGCACTCAGGGACGAACTCTCCAAATTGGAGTTGGAGAAGGAGAAGCTCGCGGAGGAGGGAGACATCTCGAAAGTCCGTGCAGAAAAACTGACCAATGACCTGAAAGCCGCACAAACAGAGTCGGCCCTAGAGATTTCCCGCCTGCAGAACGAAATCTCCCGCATCGAAACGACTGAAAAGCGCGGAGATTATGCCGATTCCAAACCGGTCTATCTAAAAAACCCATTGAAGGAAAATGGCACGCTCGTCATTTCGGACCGCCGCATTCCGCTCAACGGACTTATCACGGCTGCCACTGCGGATTTTGTCACCGCACGCATCCAATATTGGAACAACAAGGACCGCACGCTGCCGATTTTCATCGTGATAGATGGCAGCCCCGGTGGTTCGGTCATGGCTGGATACCGCATTCTCAAGAGCATGGAATCAAGTGACGCCCCTATCCATGTGGTGGTCAAATCATTCGCCGCATCCATGGCGGCTGGCATCACCACGCTGGCCCACGAGTCCTATGCCTACCCGAATGCGGTGATCCTTCATCACCAGATCAGCTCGCAAATCATCGGCCAGCTCAATCTCACCCAGCAGCGCGAGTTCCATGAGGAAAGCCAACGCTGGTGGGCGCGACTCGGTACGCCGATCGCTAACAAAATGGGTGTTTCCACTGACGAGCTCATCAAAAAAATGTATGCTCATAACTCCAATGGTGATTGGAGCGAGTTCGCGGAGGATGCACAAAAACTCAAGTGGGTGAACCACATTGTGCAAGGCATCGATGAAACCTCCTTCAACAAGGACCCGGACATCATAGCAAATCAATCCAACCCCGCGACCGCACCCGCTAAACCCAATGCCTCGCTTACCGAAGAAATCGATGCAAACGGCAAACCCTTTATGTGGCTGCCCCGCCTCGATCCCAAGGATGTCTATTTCCTCTACAATCCGGATGGGTACTACCGCATGAGATGAGCTGTGGGGGCATGGGTTCCATGTTCCTCGTGAGACATTCCGAGACTAGTGAGACCATGCTTGAAGACGATTTTACTTATGTTCTGCGCAAGGCCCTGGTGGGGCAGGGGATCTCTTCTGCGGAGGCTGCCCGGCGTGCGGGTCTTGCGGAAAGTGATGTGTCGGCGTTCCTGGGTGGCACTTTTTCCTCCCGGACGGCCCGCAAGATCGCTCTCGTGCTAGGTCTGCGGGAAGATGCCTTGGCAGCACACGATACCTATCAGCCACGACCGGTGACACTAGCGGGTGTCCACCGCCTGGATCTTCCGATGGGCGGAGAACAGGTAAATGCATGGCTGCTACGCAAAGACGAGACCTTGATTCTGTTCGATGCCGGCTATAAAACCTCGGACCTAACTGAAGTGTTGGACTCTGTCTGCGGGCGCCTGCCTGATCGTGTTTTCATCACCCACGCCCACCGCGATCATATTGGCGCGTTGTCCTATCTGTTGCGCGCTGGCGTGCCTGTCCATGCCGCAGGCATAGCGGACACGATTCCCATGCTCCCCGGCGATACCGTGCAGTGCGGCCCGCTGGCTGTGCGCGCCTGTGACCTGTCTGGACACGCCGTTCCGGCTCTTGGCTTCCACGTGGAGGGCCTCACCTTGCCGGTATTGGTCACCGGGGATGCGCTATTTGCCGGATCTATCGGCGGATGCCGCACGCCGGATCTATACCGGCTCGCCCTGCGCCGATTGGGTGAGGTTTTGGGTCCGTTGTCGGACGCCACCATCATCCTTCCTGGCCACGGCCCCGCCACCACCTTGGGCGAGGAACGTGCAGCGAATCCGTTTCTGTGAGGAGGGAATTTAGGTGTTGGTTACTAACACCTATCCGTCGAAGTCGGAACCAAGGGGCGATCCAATTGGGAACGAAGGCCCAATGGCCGCATCACATAGGAACCACTGAATCACTGAGAACCTCTGAAAGCACTGAACCACTGGAGCATTGCGTCTTGGGTATCCCGTTTCCCGTTATTTTCAGTGGAATCAGTGGGGCTCAGTGCCCAGTGGTAATACTGCCCGATTTCACGGAAGGACGCCCATTGAATGTCAAAGTCCTACAAATGACTTACTGGGAGGTCTATACTCACATCTTCAGATTGTGCCCGACCTCGTTGTCCAGCATCTGCCTGAGATCGTCGAGTCCCTCATCGTATTCCGCAGATATGGGGATGATATCCACTTTCGGGAAACGCAGACGGAAGGCCGCGAGGTGGTCCGCAGCGTCACTGAGGTCCATCTTGTTGGCCACGACCTTCCACGGGAAGCGGGCGAGCTCCTCGTCGTACTCCTTGATTTCGCGGCGCAGGATTTCCAGATCGGAGAGTGGATCGCGGCCTTCACTGCCGGCCATGTCGAGCACGAAGATCAGAACCCGGCAGCGGGTGATGTGGCGGAGGAATTCATGGCCCAGTCCGCGGTTTTCATGGGCACCCTCTATCAGACCGGGGATGTCCGCGATGGTGCAGCGGCGGAAGCCGGGAAACTCCACCACTCCCACCACCGGTTGCAAGGTGGTGAATGGGTAGGCGGCCACCTTGGGTTTGGCGGCGGAGAGTTTCCCTAGCAGGGTGGATTTGCCCGCGTTAGGGAATCCGATCAAACCGGCATCCGCGATGCGACGCAGTTCCAGATAGAAAACCCCCAAGTCACCAGGGGTGCCGAGTGTGTGTTCCACGGGCGTGCGATTGGTCGGTGTGCGGAAGTTCCAGTTGCCTTTTCCCGGTTCGCCACCCTTGCAGAGGACGAACTCTTCGCCGATTTCCGTGAGGTCGGCTATGGGATCCAGATCGATGCCTTCCTCGCTGCGCTCCATTTCCACAGCTTCCTGCACGGTGGCAGCACTGGCCCGATAAACCACTGTCCCTGGGGGAACGCGACCGATCACCCGTTTGCCGCTCTTTCCGGTTTTGCGACCGCCAGCACCGTTTTTGCCATTCTCAGCGATAAGTTTGGGGTCAAAGTGATATTGCCGCAGGTTGTCGGTGGATGGATCCACGACCAGAATGACCTCACCGCCCGCGCCTCCGTCGCCTCCGTCCGGCCCTCCCCGGGGTACATACTTTTCCCGACGCCATGAAATGACGCCGTCGCCGCCGTCTCCCGCTTTGGCGAATATCCGGATGTGATCGATGAACATATGGGCAGAGTTGCGTTGCAGGCGCTCCCGGTCAACGGCAATGGTGCAATCCGAAGGCATTTAGCGCGAATGGCTTCCCGTTTTTGCTTTTGAGTCCGCTGGCCCTGTGCTTCATTCCGCCCATGACAACGCGCCTTGCCGCCCTTTTTTCGATACTGGTTCTGTTTTCTGCCCCTATGGCATTAGCTGGCAGCAAGCCGAATTCCAAGCTCGCGGTCTCATTCCACATTGAGACCGATCAAAATGAGGATCCGAAGATGGTTTTCAGCCAAATCGACAACGGCAAGACCCGTTATTTCCGCCGTATGCCGGAGGCTACGAGCAATGACATAGTTGCGTTCAGTCCTTTTCCTGCTGAGGGCACCGATGGCTATGGGATGGTTTTCAAACTCAAGGAAAACGTCGCCCATCGTTTTGCTGCTGTGAGCAATATGAACCAAGGGCGTTGGTTGGTCGCCCAGATGAACGGACGTGTCGTCGATGCCGTCATCATCGATAAGGGGATTAACGATGGATTGCTGGTCATCTGGAAGGGTGCCACTCTCAACGATGTGCAGCTTTTCGATGCCGCGATGCCACGCATTGGCCGGGAAGGACAAAAGAAAAAGAAATAGTCTGACTGCGTCATGTTACGAAATCTACTCCTAGCGTTCTGCCTGAACGGCATTTTGATGGCCGGCATCGACCTGCGTCTGCCCACCGCGAACAACCATCTTCTCACCGATGAGCCGGAGCAGTTCTACATGTATGTGCAGCGGACCTTTGAGGGAGAAGTCACAACACCCTGGGAAGGGGGGGGCTTTGGGATAGTTAGAAATCCCATCCGTATCAATAACCAGATCGTCCTCACTAAATTCCATGAAGGCATCGACATCAAGCCGGTCAATCGCGATGCCGCAGGAAACCCGCTGGACCCTGTATCGAGCATTGCCGATGGCTGCGTGGTCCATATCAGCCCGCAGGCAGGCCGCAGCAACTACGGCAAGTATGTGGTGATAGAGCATGTCTGGGAAAACTCATCGGTCTATTCGCTATACGCCCACCTCGCAGACATCACCTGCAAGCCGGGTGACACAGTGAAGGCTGGAGATGTGATTGGTCGCATGGGCTTTACCGGAGAGGGTATAGATCGCACACGTGCCCACGTCCACCTCGAGCTCACGTTCTTGTTGAGTCGGTACTTCAACGACTACCAGAAGTCGGCGAGCAAGGGCGATACTAACTACCACGGTATCTACAATGGTCTGAATTTAACTGGAATCGATGTGGCCAAGTTCTTTCTCATGCACAAGGCCAATCCTGAACTGCGTTTCAGCGAGTTCATCGCCTCATTGCCGGTTTATTTCAAGGTCACTGTGCCATCCAAGGGAGTCACGCCGGATTTTGTCACCCGTTACCCATGGATCTGCCATGGTAATCCGGAGGGTGCCGTATCATGGGAAATCAGCTTCACAGCCACCGGGGAACCTCTCGCCTTCACGCCCAGCGACCGCAAGGTGGACGCGCCTGTGGTCACCTCTGTGCGGCCCTCCAAGATTCCGCAACGCTATCTGACCCACAATCTGTTGAGTGGCCAGGATGACCATGCCACCCTAACCAGCCACGGCAAACTGCTCATCGCTCTGATCACCGACGACTTCCCCATCACAAAGGATCAGGTCGCGGACCCCCAGCTCCCGACCCCTAAAGGCTGAGATTTATCAGAATCCAATTCACAAACACATACACACTCCCATGTCTGATTCCATCCTGGACAAACTCACGGCACTCGGCCTGACGCTTCCTACCGTGCCAGTGCCGGTGGCGTCTTATGTGAACTGCGTGCGCAGCGGCAACCTGCTGTTTCTATCAGGAGGTCTGCCCATTGATGGCGAGAAGAAAGTCATCGGGAAAGTGCCAAGTGAAGTGTCCATTGAAGAGGCCAAGGAAGGTGCGCGTTTGATCATTCTCAACCGCCTAGCCGTGATCCGCGACGAGATTGGTTCGCTCGACAAGGTGCGGCGTATTGTTTCACTCGGCGGTTTTGTGAATTCCGAGCCCGATTTTTACGGCCATCCGCAGGTGATCAACGGTGCTTCTGATCTGCTAGTGGAACTCTTTGGCGATAAGGGGAAACATTCCCGCACCGCCCTCGGCGCGGCGGCACTTCCACTCAATGTTGCCGTGGAAATCAACCTGATCGTCGAAGTGGAGTGACACTTCCGTGATGAATGACCGGTGTTAGGCTGGTTGCCGCAAGAGGCATACAGGAAGGATAGGTCTGACCCGTCCCATTCCTCCAAAACCCTGCAGTAGGGTTATACCCCATGGTTTCTGCCAGGTTTGCGCATAGGCTGATGATGCATTTGGTGCATCATCATTCCTACGGACGCTTCCCAATCAGTTCCTGACACGCTCACAGCTCTGCACGTAAATCCCTTAACGGGAATCGCGCAGGCAAGCGTGGAAACTCTGCGCAAAGAACATGGATTCAATGAGGTCACTCAGCAAAAGGATCATCCTTTGCTGCAGTTCCTCGGCAAGTTCTGGGGCTTGTCCGCGTGGTTGCTTGAGCTGATCATGGTCCTGTCAGCGGTGCTTGGCAAATACTCGGACACAGCTGTGGTGGGTGCGCTTCTACTCGCGAACGCGGTGTTGAGCTTCATGCAAGAGCGGCGTGCATCCGGAGTTGTCGAAACACTGCGCCGTCGATTGCAAATCAGTGCGCGTGTGCTGCGTGATTCTAACTGGAAAGTGATTTCTGCCCGTGAGTTGGTCCCGGGTGATATCGTTCGAGTCCGCCCAGGCGACATCATTCCCGCCGATGTCAAACTGCTCACCGGAACGCTGAGCATCGACCAGTCGGCACTCACCGGCGAATCAAAGGAGGCCGACAAGTCGGTTGGCGAAATGTTGTCTTCGGGGGCCATAGTCCGGCGGGGAGAAGGCAATGGCGTAGTCATGCTCATCGGCGTGAAGACCTCCTTAGGCCACACCACGGAGCTCGTGCAGGAGGCTCATCCGAAACTTCACATCGAAGCGGTGGTAGCCAAGATTGTCCGCTGGCTTTTTGTCATTGTCGGTTCGCTGCTGAGCGTGGTGGTTGTGCTTTCGCTCATTCGCGGTTCACCGCTTCTGGAAATGATTCCGCTCATGCTGGTGCTGTTGTTAAGCGCGGTGCCAATCGCCCTGCCTGTTATGTTCACGGTCAGCATGGCAGTTGGGTCCAAGGAGTTGGCGAAACTCGGGGTATTGGTAACACGCCTCAGCGCGGCAGAGGATGCCGCCACAATGGATGTGCTGTGCGTGGACAAGACCGGTACGGTCACTATGAACCAGTTGGCGGTGACGGGGGTAATCCCGCTGGAGAAGGCATCGGAATCCGATGTGATGCTAGCAGCTGCTCTTGCGTCGCAGGAATCCAATCAGGACCCGATTGACCTCGCGTTCCTAACCGCAGCGAAAGAGCGCAAGATATTCGATGGCATGTCAGCGTTCACTCCTGTTTCCTTTATCCCATTCGATGCGAAAACCCGGTGCACCGAAGCAGTGGTGGAACAAAATGGGCAGCGCAGGCATGTGATGAAAGGTGCCGTGCGATCCGTCGCCGAGGCCTGTGGGCTTAAGCCCCCGGCGATACTTTTGCTGGAAGCGAAAATCGACGAGGCGGCATTGAAAGGATACCGGACTCTGGCAGTGGCCAGTGGTCCAGAGAACGGGCTTCCCGTGTTGCTTGGTTTGGTCACTTTGTATGATCCGCCCCGCCCAGACGCCAAACAACTCATCGCCACACTTCACGATCTCGGTGTCCCGGTGAAGATGCTCACAGGTGACGCACTGGCGGTGGCGAGTGAAATCGCCCGTGGCGTTGGGTTGCCCAATATTCGGCGCGTGGCGGATCTGAAGGCCACCAGCGGTCAGGCCGGTAATGAAACAGTTGATCTGCTGGCCGGTTCCGATGGATTAGCAGAAATCTTTCCAGAGGATAAATTTATAGTCGTGCAGCACTTGCAGGCGGCGGGCCATGTCACTGGCATGACGGGTGATGGCGTCAACGATGCTCCCGCCCTCCGTCAGGCTGAAGTAGGTATTGCTGTGAGCAATGCGACCGATGTGGCCAAGGGTGCCGCTAGTGTCGTCCTGACGCAACCGGGGCTGACCAACATCGTGGCACTGGTGGAACAGGGACGGATGATCTACCAGCGTATCTTAACATGGGTCATCAATAAACTCAGCCGGACCATCCTTAAGGCAGCCTTTGTGACCATAGCATTTGTTATGACAGGCAAGTTCGTCGTGTCTGCATTCGCAATGCTGGTCTTGGTGTTCATGACAGACTTCGCCAAGATCGCCCTTGCCACCGATAATGTTCAACCATCCAGGAAACCGGAGACATGGAAAATCGGGAACTTCATCGTTGTGTCCGTCGTGCTAGGAGTCGCGATGCTGGTCGAGTCGCTCATCTTTTTGTGGCTCGGTTGGTCACGCTTTGGTTTGAATGCTAACAGTGACGCCCTGCATACCTTCAGTTTCCTGACGCTGCTCTACTTTGCCACATTTTCGATTGTGTCGGCTCGGGAACGGCACTGGTTTTGGGCGACTATGCCCAGCAAAACCCTGTCTGCTGCGCTGATTGCTGATGTGTTGGCCGGTACCGCCCTGACTCTTGCAGGGTTTTCCGGACTCCTGCCATTGCCTTGGTGGCAAACCGGTATCATCTTTTGTTATGCCATGATTTCATGTCTCGTAATCAATGATGTCATTAAGGTGTTTATGATCAAATGGCTTATTCCCGCGTCTGTTGCCAATGCAGTCTGATCCATCTTCCTCACTCGAGATACCTGCTTTCTGGTAGTCGGATATATGAAAACAAAAAGCTGGCGGTGCATCTGGGCAGAACACCCCATAGCATCATGCCGGGTTCCTCTGCAGATTTATCTCAGTTCGCTCAGGCGGACTCACAAGGGAAAAAGATATGAACACTGCAAGTCTGAAACTGCTTATCATAGTGCCACTTTTAGCGTTAGGGGGATGCGCGACGCATCGTGTGGAGCACCCTGTAGCGAGAGAGGCGATCCGGCATGGAAAGAATCCGGAATGCTTTAACATTCAGACTAATGACCTCGAAATTCGAAATGCCGTCCACACTGCCCGTAAATCCGTGGGCAAGTTCATAGCGGCGCTTCAGCACCCATCTCCTGGCCAGTGTGACTTTGAGGTGAAGAAGCCCTTCGTTCAGGGGACAGAAGTGGAGCATATATGGCTTTCCAGCGTCACTTATAGCGGCGGACGCTTCCATGGCAAGGTGGACAACCATCCGGTCAAAATCAAAGGATTGAAAATGGGTGAACTCGTCTCCGTGAATCCAACCGAAATATCAGACTGGGCCTACGTGGACAATGGGAAACTGGTTGGAGGTTACACTATCCGACTCCTGCATAAGGAACTCTCTCCGGAACGCAGAAAAGAACTTGAGAAAGAAAGCAGGTTCCGCATTACAACTCCATAGTTAGAACTGGCGCCCACATAAGGAATATAGATTTCAGAACCATATGAAAACAACACGAAAATTAGCTCTCGCCGGAATGGGTGTGGTAATATTGCTAGGCGCGGGTTGCGCGTATCCGGATGGCGGCTATCACAATTCTTACAGCGGGCCTTATCATGGAGGCTACGGCCCGTACGACAATAGTGGCATCTTCCTCTCTGGAGGATACGGCGGTGGGTACTACGGTGGCCATCACCTTTACGGGCACACAATGAGCTCAGGCGGTGGGGGGGCACACAACAGTGGGGGTTCGCACGGTGGCGGAGGCTCACACGGCGGTGGTGCTGCAAATGGAGGACACCGGTAATGGATTTTCTACGGATTCCTGTTTTCCGCGCCACTTCCGGAACCATAAATTCCAAAGATCTTCCCAAATCAAATAAGTAATCTTAATAAACCAATGAAAATCATCCTCTTTCTCTTCCTAACTTTGTGCATGGGTATTTCCGTGCAAGCTCAAGCGCCCGTTGCCACGCCGACCACACCGCTCCTTACCGCCGATCAGTTGGATCAATTACTAGGACCTATCGCGCTCTACCCGGATTCACTGATCGCTCTGATCCTGCCGGCATCTACGGTACCTTCCGATGTCGTGTTGGCGGAACGCTATCAGAGTGCGAAAAGCGATCCTGCTCAGATCCCAAACCAATCCTGGAGTGACAGTGTGAAATCACTTACCCGCTATCCGGATGTCCTGCAGTGGCTCAATCAGAATCTCGACTGGACTACGCAGGTGGGTACCGCATTTATCTCCCAGCCAGCTGATGTGATGGATGCCATTCAGCAGCTTCGCGCACGGGCTAAGGCAGCGGGACATCTTGTAAGCACCACGCAGCAGCAGGTGACTGTGGACAGTGGAGACATCTACATCCAACCGACCGATCCTCAGGTAATTTACGTGCCGCAATACGATCCTTATACCATTTATAATAATGGTGGTTACGCTGACATGGCCCCATTCATGACCTTCGGTTTGGGTTTTGCCATAGGCTCGTGGCTCAATTATGATATGGACTGGCACCGTCACGGTGTATACATGGGTGACTGGCGGTCGGGGCGTGACTATCGGGGTTACGGCGGTGGAGGAGGCAATTATGTCAACATCACAAATGCACATCAGTGGCGTCCAAGCTCCAATAGCGTGCAGCATGTGCGCCGTGCCGGAAATCAAGGTACACGTGCCATCTCTCAAGCCAGACCTTTGCCCGGTGTGACGGTTCCTCATGGGACCCGCACTGCGGGAAACAGACAAGTCGGTGCCCGTGCAACCCAAGTTTCCAACGCTGGAAACCTCCCCAAATCACAAGCTCGAGATTTCACTGGCCGCTCCCAGAATCGTCCAGCTGTTGCAACCCCACAGCGTAAATCAAACACGCCAGCCGTGGCTGCCCATGCTCCCACGGCACCGAAAACCAGCGCATTGAGCAACTATCAGCGTGGCAGTAGCGTCCGCCAATCCAGCAACCGTGGCCAGGTTAGCCGCAAGCAGACCGCGGCTCCCTCAAGCCAACGACAATCAAGACCCACAGTGTCCCGCCAGGCACCAGCACGCTCCGCACCTCGCGCCAGCGCGTTTCACAAGAGTGCTGCTCCTGCAGCACATGCCGCCAGCTCACGAGGAGCAAAAAGCCGCACTAAGCATTAACATAATCATCTATTTTTCTTAGCACCCAACAAATCGAAACTATGAAATTATCAAGACAATTGAATCATCCAGCCCTGACTTTTATCCCTGTATTAGTCATGGCTACAGGGGCGGCATTCCTGCCGCTGCAGACTCAGGCGGATGAAGAAAAGTCAGCAGCCAAACAACTCACGTTTGCATCTCCTGAAGAAGCGGTCAAGGCACTGACAGAAGCAACAAAAGCCGCAGATCATACGGAGCTGGGTAAAATCTTCGGGCCAGGTCACGACGATCTCGTCACTGGCGACCGAGTGGAGGACGAAACCAACTTCTCCCGGTTTTCCGAGGCGCTAGCGGAAATGTGCAATACCGCCCGTGAAGGCGATGACAAAGTTATCCTCAACATCGGCGCGGAAAATTGGCCGTTTCCCATTCCCTTGGTGAAAAAAGATGCTCGTTGGTTCTTCGACACCGACGCCGGGAAAGAAGAAATCATCAACCGTCATGTCGGTGATAACGAACTCAATACGATTGGCGTTTGCCGGACCTATGTGGAAGCCCAGCGTGAATACGCCACTAAGGAGCATGACGACAGCGAGGTGCTCAAGTATGCCCAGAAATTCAGGAGTACTCTTGGAAAACAAGATGGCCTCTACTGGGAGGTGACCGGGGACAAAGAGAGTAGTCCGTTCGGCGTCCTTGTAGCTGAAGCGTGGGATGAAGGCTATGTCCCGAGAAAGACAGGCGATGCCCCGCATCCTTTTCATGGATACATTTTCAGAATTCTCTCCAGTCAGGGGCCAACAGCTCCTGGTGGAAAATATAACTATATCATAAACGGCAACATGATCGCCGGGTTTGCCATGGTTGCCTATCCCGATAAATGGGGCTACTCAGGTGTGATGACATTCATCATCAATCAACAGGGGAAGTTATATGAGAAAGACCTAGGTGCGAAGACGGAAGATATTGCCCGCGCCATGACTGCTTACGATCCGGATAAAGGCTGGCTACCTGTGAGCGTGCCGGATACGGCCACCAAGTGAATTCAAATCTGGTTGTTTCGCCCATATCCCTTGAAAGCGGCCCCCGCAAGGATTGGTGAATTTGATCTGCCGGAACAACCAGTCAAGGCGGCAGAGTTGGCGTTTTACTTGACCAGGGGTCGCAGGTTCCTGCGTCCACCACTTTGATTGCAAACGCTAGGTTTCAATTTCTTAGCGCAGTAACTCCGACTCCGTTAGTGAGTCTTTGCTACGTTATTTTGGTAGTCAAAGGAGATTGCCGAAAAGCCGGGTGTGGAAAGTCCGGCTCCATCCTATTCGTCCCAATCTAAATTCACGCTTCCCGTCCGCAGCAGTTCTTGAATTTCTTACCTGACCCGCAGGGGCAGGGGGCGTTGCGGCCTGTGGATTCGATAGAGAAGCTGGGTTTGCGTTTGGGCAGGTTGAGTTTGAGTGTGGTGCCCTCAGGGGAGGGGATGGCGCTGGGGTCTAAATTACCTGAGCTGCCGGAAATGCCGATGTTCTGTTGACCCAGAGTCTCCTCTCCTCCATGCAGTCTCTGGGGCTGGCTGTGGAGTTGCTTGAGGAAGGATTCAAGGTTGGCGGCGGAGCGGAACAGGTTCTGGAGGGCCTCCTGTTTGATCGAATCCATCAGCGTGACAAACAGCTCATAGGCTTCGTTCTTGTATTCGATGAGCGGATCTTTCTGCCCTTGGGCGCGCAGGCCCACGCCTTCCCGCAGGGCGTCCATGTTGTAAAGGTGCTCCTGCCATTGTTTGTCGATGGCTACCAGCACCATGCGACGTTCTTCCTGGTCGAGCACTTCCATTGGCAGATTGCCGGTGCGGACCTCATAGGCTTCCTTCACCTTGGCTACCAGCATGTCCGAGACTGATTCCACGGATTCTCCTTCGCTGAAATCCTCCGCTGTCACGCGTATGGGCAGCGTGCTGTTGACCCATTGCCGCAAGTCGTCGAAGTCGGGCTTGTCATCGTCCTTGTCGGTTAGGTAGTGGCTGACTTTGGCAGGGATCGTTTCCTCAATGATTTCGTTGACGAGATCACGGGGCACTTCAGTGGAGAGCACCTCGTTGCGGTAGCCATAAACGACTTCGCGCTGCATGTTCATCACGTCGTCAAAATCTAGCACGCGTTTGCGCCAGGTGTAGTTGCGCTGCTCCACGCGTTTCTGTGCGGTCTCCACGGATTTGTTGAGCCACGAGTGTTCGAGTGCCTCGCCTTCCTTCATGCCGAAGCGCTCCATCATGGATGTCATGCGGTCTGCGGCGGCAAAGTTGCGCATCAGGTCATCCTCGAAGGAGATAAAGAACTGCGAGCGCCCGGGGTCGCCTTGGCGGGCGCAGCGGCCGCGGAGCTGGCGGTCGGTTCGGCGCGACTCATGCCGTTCCGTGCCGATGACGAAGAGTCCGCCGAGTTCCGGTACTCCGGCGGCCAGTTTGATGTCAGTGCCGCGTCCGGCCATGTTGGTGGAAACGGTGACCGCTCCCAACTGGCCGGCCAGCGATACAATTTCTGCTTCCTGTTCGTGGAACTTTGCGTTGAGAACGGAGTGGGGGATCTTGGCCCGCTTGAGCATGCGGGAGAGTGTTTCCGAGGCCTCCACGGATACAGTGCCTACAAGGCACGGTTGGCCTTTGGTGTGGGCTTCCTCTATCTTGGCGATGACCGCATTGAACTTCTCACGGCGGGTCTTGAATACCTGGTCGTTTTCATCCACCCGACAGTTAGGCATGTTGGTGGGGATAGGCAGCACATCCAAGCGATAGATGTCGTGAAACTCCGCAGCCTCAGTCTCAGCGGTGCCGGTCATACCCGCGAGCTTCTGATAGAGTCGAAAATAGTTCTGGATGGTGATGGTGGCGAAGGTCTGGGTCTCTTTCTCGATAGCCACTCCCTCCTTGGCTTCTACAGCCTGGTGCAGACCATCAGACCACCGGCGGCCGGCCATTTCGCGGCCAGTATTTTCATCGACGATGATGACCTTGTCGTCCTTGACCACGTATTGCACGTCCTTCTCATAAACGCAGTATGCCTTGAGGAGTTGTGAGATGTTGTGGATTTTCTCTGCCTGGGCGTCCATACGCACCTGAAGGGCGTCCTTGGCTGCCGCTTTTTGTTCCGCATTCAGGGCGGCGTCTGTCTCGATGTCCGCGTATAAGGTGGCTAGGTCGGGCAGAGTGAACGACTCGGGGTCTCCCGGTGCCAGATATTCGCGGCCCATTTCCATCAGGTCGGAATCATGGCCTTTTTCGTCGATGACGAAGTAGAGTTCCTCCTTCATCGCGAAGAGTTCTTTCTTTTGCGCGTCCTGATGGAGGGAGAGTTCGGATTTTTCTATCTGGCGACGCACTTCGGGCTCTTCCATCAAGCGCATGAGCTGGCGGTTGCGCGGCTGACCGAGCTTGAGCTTGTAGAGCAGCAGGCCAGCGCCGTCCTTATCCCCGGAATCTAGCAACTGTTTCGCCTCGGTGGCTATCTCGTTGCAGAGGAGTGTCTGGCGTTTCACCAGTTGTTCTACTAGCGGCTTGTATTTGTCGAACTGGTGGGACGAATGGGCGGAGGGACCCGAGATGATGAGCGGGGTGCGGGCCTCGTCGATGAGGATGGAGTCAACCTCGTCGATAATGGCGAGGTAATGGCCACGCTGGACCTGCTCATCCCGGGTGGAGGCCATGCCGTTATCACGCAGATAATCGAAGCCGAACTCGGCGTTGGTGCCGTATGTGATGTCACACGCGTATTCCGCGCGGCGTTCCCACGGTGGCATCTGGTTTTGAATGCAGCCGATGGTGAGGCCTAGAAACCGATAGAGCGCGCCCATCCACTCCGAGTCACGGCGGGCGAGGTAGTCATTGACGGTGACGATGTGGACACCCAAGCCAGTGAGGGCGTTCAGGTAGACCGGTAGGGTGGCGACAAGCGTTTTGCCTTCACCCGTTTGCATTTCCGTGATCATGCCGCGGTGGAGGGCCACGCCGCCGATGAGCTGGACATCAAAATGGATCATCTCCCAGAGGATAGGGTGATCGCTCACGGAGATGGTGGTGCCGCACAACCTGCGGGCGGCGTTTTTAACGACGGCATAAGCCTCAGGCAGGATCTTTTCGAGGTATTTGGCGCGTGAACGTGGGAATTCCGCTTCCACTTCATGGAAAGCGGCTTTGGCTTGTTCGATGGATTCAGAGGTGGCTTCGACGCGTGCTGGTAGGGCGGAAAACTCCTCGCGCAAAGGGGCGAGACGTTGTTCCAGGGCATCGGCGGTGGTGCTGAGTTCTTCAGAACTCATGCGCTCCACGATGGGTTTAGCCGGGGCATCAAGAACATGGTAGCGGGCGAGATATGCCTGCCATTGAGCGGTGCGTTCGCGGAGTTTTTCTTCGGGTTCCCTCTGGAGTGCTTCCTCGAATTCATTGATGCGGGCTACCGTCGGGCGGATGCGGCGCACCTCGCGCTGGTTCTTGCTGCCGACGATTTTTTGGAGTATCCACTTGATCATGAGAGAGATGGGGTAAGGCGGACGTCCCGCCGGGCCGGAGGAAATACACGGATTAAGACCCCGGTGCAAGTCCTAGCCTCCGTCCATCCCGCGATTCTTTGCCATATTTAGGGCACTGCCACCCAATGAGGCGCAGGAAGGGCGCAGGGTAGGGGCATCCGTCCGATCGGTCTATTCTTCTCTTCCACCAAGAAACCTCTTACCTTTGCGCTCTTTGCGCTCTTTGCGGTTACCCGCTTCCATCCCCCAACCATCCCGTTTTGGCAATCCCTTTGGCAATCAGTATCACGACCAACGTCCGCTGCAAAATGGCTACTGCGGCACCACCTTGAGACGGTCGGCTGTCAGGAGCGGCGGCGACGTAGAATGAGGCACGCAGCCCCTAACGAGGCGAGCGTCGTACCTGACGCTTCAGGGATTGCTCCCACCGCGATGGGAGCACCCGCAGTGTTTTCGTAGGCCCAGTCGACTACGGTGCCCGGTCCGGCGTTGTTGATCACTATCTGCATCCAGCCGTATTCAGTGGGACCGCCGATGGTGGTCTGCATCGCGAAACCGAGATAGCCCGGGGTGCCGATCTGGAATTGGTTGGCAGTCGGGCCGGTGTGGGTCGAACTGCCGTTCACTCCTGCGGCATATGTTCCGCTGCCGTCCACAACCATGCCGAGTTCCAGATTATCCAACTGGTCGCCACTGACTACCTCGGGCCGCAGCTGGCTGTTGGTGCCGATGGCCACACCCAGGGTCCCTACATTAGGGAGAGGAGTTGTTCGAGATATTGAGGATCGTGTGTGGCGCGGAGTTCGCGTTTCGGCAAGCTCTTGCGCTTCTTGCCTTCGAAGGGCATGCGGTTGTGGGCGTTGAGAGCCATCCGGCGCAGGATGGAGTGATTGGCTGCGGAGTTGCGGTCACGAGTCTGGTTGTGGTCCTCGCGGTAAATGGCG
>Ga0209697_10003285_pt1 | contig 22201 bp, 20 predicted proteins | sample AliMusrvi5mmetaG_FD_184115 | JGI IMG/M metagenome (GOLD analysis project Ga0209697, IMG submission 184115) | Freshwater lake bacterial and archeal communities from Alinen Mustajarvi, Finland, to study Microbial Dark Matter (Phase II) - Alinen... | ecosystem: Environmental > Aquatic > Freshwater...
GCTCCAAGGCGCCATGGACGCCATCGTTGTGCTCGACGCCGCCAGCGCGATCATCCGGGTGAACCCAGCAGCGGAACGCCTGTTCAGGTGCACGGCCGAGGACCTGCTTGGGGAGAAGCTGCAGGATTTCCTGCCAGCGGCCAGCGCGGCGCAGTTCGAAGCCTTTGTAAAGGAGTTGGACTCACAGACCCCAGAGCGTCGGCAGCTTTGGATCCCCCAAAGTTTCGCGGTGCAGCGCTGGGACAAGACCACGTTTCCGGCCGAAGCGACGCTCTCCCGGTTTGAAAACCGGGGCCAGATCTTTCACACTGTGATCCTGCGCAATGTGGATGAGCGCCTGGCGGCGGAGCGGCGCATTGAATTGCTCACGGCGGAGGCTGAGTATCTTCGCGAGACCGCGCGCAACGTAGCGGGTATGGGAGAGATGCTGGGCGGTAGCCGGGCGATGAAGGAGTTGTTCGGCTTGCTGCAGCGCGTCGCGGCTACGGACGCCACAGTGTTGATCACGGGTGAGACGGGCACGGGCAAGGAGCTCATCGCGCACTCGCTCCATACCGCCAGCCCGCGCAGCGTCAAACCGCTGGTGCGCGTGAACTGCGCTGCCATCCCCGGCACCTTGATGGAAAGCGAGTTCTTTGGACATGAGCGCGGAGCGTTCACCGGAGCGACGACGCGGCGCGAGGGCCGCTTTGCGCTGGCGAATGGCGGCACGATCTTCCTGGATGAGGTTGGCGAACTGCCGCTGGACCTCCAGGCAAAACTCTTGCGTGTCCTGCAGGAGGGCGAATTCGAGCCGCTGGGTAGTCCCCGGACGTGCAAAGTGGACGTCCGGGTAGTGGCGGCCACTAACCGCGACCTGGGCGCGATGGTGCGGGAGGGCGAGTTCCGTGAGGATCTCTTCTATCGGCTGAACGTGTTTCCGCTGCCGGTCCCGCCGTTGCGGGAGCGCGAAGGAGACCTGGCTCTGCTCGCCCGCTCGTTTATCGAGCGGTTCGCGCGGCGCATGGGCCGCCGCCTCGAGCCGCTCCATCCGGACGATTTGAAACGGCTCCAGGATTATCACTGGCCCGGCAACGTGCGCGAACTCCAGAACGTCATCGAACGCGCCGTGATCCTCTCACCCGACAGCAGGTTGGACCTGGAGCGCGCCATGCCCGTCGCCACTGCGCCTAAGCTGCCCTCCGTACTGCCGGCCGCGGGAGACACCCGCATCCTCAGCGTCCGGGAGTTCGAATCTCTCGAGCGCGTCAATATCGAGCGCGCGCTCGCGGCTTGCCAGGGCAGAGTCTCTGGCGAGAACGGCGCAGCCCGGCGTCTGGGCCTCGCCGCCTCGACCCTCAGCTCACGGATCAAGGCGCTGGGGATTCCGCGGCGCCGGGCGGAAGCCGCGTAACGGTCGCCGATTCTCGTCAGAGCGGCTGGCGAATTCCCGTGACTCGTGAGTTTTCGCGAGACGGGCGCCCAGCCTTTCCCTTCAAGTTTCCCGGCAATTCAGCCCTTTTTCCCTGCCCGCGGCAGTTGTCACGCGGCCAGCAATTGGGTCTGCGTCGCCCGGGCTAAGTTCGGAGACGACATACGAAACTTAAACCAAAACGAAGAAAGATTAATATGACGACATTGGCTGAACCCAGCACTCTCAACGGCATCAATACTCAAGCCCTGCGCAACATGGTAGATGCCATCACCCGAAACCCCGCCAAAGCCAAGACTCATTGGCAGGTCACATCGCACTGGCGCGGCGGGACGCGCTCGGATACGCACGTGACCAGTTGCACCATCGGCGGCGAACGTGTCGCGAAGGATTTCACGATTCGCGTTGACGAGCCGCTCTTGCTCTGCGGCACAAATCAATACGCAAATCCCCAGGAACACCTGCTCGCCTCGCTCAATGCCTGCATGATCGTCGGCTACAGCGCCTGCTGCGCGCATGAGGGCATCGAGCTCGAGGAGTTACGCATCGAGACCGAGGGTGACATTGACCTGCGTGGTTTCCTGGCGATTGACCCAATGGTGAAACCCGGCTACGACCAGCTCCGTTACACGGTCTTCATCAAGGGCCAGGGCACGCCCGAGCAGTGCGAGAAAATCCATCGCACGGTGATGGCGACGTCCCCGAACTATTTCAACCTCGCCAACATCGTCTCGCTGAAATCGCGGCTCGTGTTGGGGGCAACCGGCAGTGCCGCCAAGTGAGGCGCCCGTTCATTCCGATCCGATACAGCATCAACAAGAATAGAGAATCACACACTTATCGTTTATGAATACCATTACTCAAAGCATTCCCGACCTTCAGGCCATCAAAGCCCGCCAGAAGGCGACCTGGGAGAGCGGGGATTTCGGACAAATCGCCAAATACACTATGCCGATGGCAGAAGAATTTATGGGCCGCTTGCGGCTGCGGCCAGGCGACTCTGTGCTCGACGTGGCTTGCGGTACCGGCAATCTCGCCGTCATCGCTGTCCGCGCAGGCTGCAGAACGGCGGGGGTGGACATTGCGTCGAACCTCATCTCGCAAGCCCGCGAGCGCTCCGAGCGCGAGGGGCTGGCCATTGAATACGCGGAGGGCGACGCTGAGGCACTGCCGTACCCCGATGCCAGCTTTGACTTGGTCGTGAGTATGTACGGAGTCATGTTCGCGCAGCAGCCCGAAAAGGTCGTGAGCGAACTGCTGCGCGTCACCAAACCGGGCGGCCGCATCGCGCTGGCCAACTGGACTCCGACGGGTTTCATCGGAAAGATGTTCGCCGTGTTCAAACGCCACATCACGCCGCCGGCCGGGGTGCCCTCGCCGATGCTGTGGGGAGACGAAACGGTCGTGCGGGAGCGACTGCAGGCGGGTGTCATCGGTCTGCGGCTCACCCGCCGAGTCGCTCATTTTTGTTTTCCCTTTGATCCGGCCGGCACGGTCGAGTTCTTTCGGCAATACTACGGCCCAACTCAGCGGGCCTTCGCTTCGCTTCCGGCCGAAGCTCAAGCCGTGCTGCGCGCCGATCTCGAAGACCTCCAATCCCGGTACAATGTCTCAACCCGGGCGCACCAGACCGAGACGCCGGCCGAATACGTGGAGATCCAGGCATGGAGGGCAGGCGAGGCTGAGGCCCAGCCTGTACGCTCTCGGACGAACCGAACGTCACCGGCACTGGATCTTGTGGCGGATCTCGACTGTTAGGGGCTGCCGGCCTGCCTCCGGCGGCTTAACTTGGCATCAGCGTCCCTTTGAGTCCCGAGATCGCCAGTGTGATTCAGAGCGTTCAGGTTGAACGCTCTGAATCCTGCACAGGGGAGGTTAGTTCAAAATACATTGCGAGGGCGCGGGTTCCGCGGGCTTGAGCACGTTGCTAAACCCGCGCCAGGCTGCGGCGGCTGGCGAAATGCCTGAGGGGTTGGGGCGAGGCTGTCGGCTCGAATGACGCGCACCCCAGTCCGCTGAGTACAACAAACCGTCGCCCCGCTGCCGAATCCAACCTGGGTTCCGGCGCAGGTCGCGCGCCTCACACTAGACCGGCAAGCGTGTTGATACGGTATTGATCCGGCACTGATACGGTATCTTAGCCTAAGATACCGTATCAGTGCCGGATCTCCTCCCAACCCCCAGGCTTGTAGCACGCTTAGGGGTGGCTAATCGCCCCTCCGTGGCAGTGAGGGCGTGTTGCCCAATCCGCCTGAATGACAGGAACTTCCTGAACGCCCCGGCCTGCTAAAACACTTTCCCATCAGCCCTTTCTATGCCATGATGTGGCCGCAGGGGCCCGACTCAAATGCGTTTTCTAACTGTAGCGGACCGCGAACTTCGCTCTGCCGCACGGCAGAAGGCGACTTACCGCACACGCTGGCTGACGGCGGCGCTCTTCTTTGGGTTGCTGGTTTGGCTGTTATGGGCCTTGGGTGGGTTCACCAACCGGCGGGCCGCGCCCGAGATCTTCAGAGTTCTGGCCATTTTGTCTCTCCTGTATTGCCTCTTCCTCGGCACGGCTCTCACGGCTGACTGCATCAGCGCCGAAAGGCGCGAGGGCACCCTGGGTTTTTTGTTCCTGACCAACCTCAACAGCGCCGAAATCATTGCCGGGAAGCTCGCTTCGACTGCGCTGGCTTCGGTATACGGCCTGATGGCCATTTTCCCCATGCTGGCGCTGCCGTTGCTGATGGGTGGAATCACGTTCGGATGTTTTGCGCGGACGGTGATGGGGTTGCTCAACGGCATCCTGTTCGCCTTGGCCGCTGGCTTCCTCGCTTCGGCCGTGTGCAAGCGGCAATTCACCGCCATCGCCCTGGCCCTGGGTTTGACGGTTTCGGTCGGAGGCGGATTGATGCTCGGAGCTGCGGCGGCGCATTCCTATGGCCCCGTCAGGCCACTGGCAAATTGGCTGGCAGTATTCAGCCCTCTTTACGCCCTGTCTGCCGCGGACGGCACAGCGGTTTTTGGCTCCAGTTACTACTGGCCCTCTGTCGTTGCGGTCGCCGGCGTGTCGCTTGTCTGGCTGGGGCTGACGACACTTCTGCTCGCATGCACCTGGCGGGACCGACCGCAAAGCGTCCGTCCGTGGCACCGGCTCAGGTTTTGGCGGCGTTCAGCGCGAATCCCCTCCGCGAAACGTGTTGCGCTGCGCCACCGTTTGCTCGGCATCAACCCCCTGTTCTGGCTGGCCTCGCGCCAATCGGTCAGCGCGCCGGTTGTGATGTTCCTGGTCGTGGTCCTGACACTAATCGCGGTCTATGTGGCGGCGCCCTTTTTCGGACGCACGATGGGGTCGGGAGCGGAAGCTCCGGTGGCCGGGTATGTGTTCACCTGGCTCTGGACCGGATTGGCGATCCATGCCCTGGTGCTCTATTACGCGGCGATGTCGGCGTCGCAACGGCTGGCCGAAGACAAACAAACGGGCGCCTTGGAGCTGATTCTCTGCACTCCGGCCACGGAACGAACCATCTCGCGCGGACTCTGGCTGGCTTACGCGCGCAAAATGTTATTCCCCGCGCTCCTGGCCGTGCTGGTCCACTGGTTCTTCATTTGGATGTTCCTGGTATTGATGACGATCGCTCCTCCGGGACGAATTGCCCTCGGCGCCACACCCGGACAGATCTTCTGGAGCGCCCTGCTCGACCAGCCCCTGAGGGGCCATTTCCTTGACTGGCAGTTCGGCTTTATGCTGCGCGTTGCGTTGCTCATTCTGCTGCTACTGGTGTTGACCTGGCCCACGCTCGGCTGGGTCGGGCGCTGGTTGGGATTGCGAATGAAGAATCCAGGATTCGCCCCTATGGCTTCGCTCGCGCTCTTGTTTGCCCCACCCGTTCTGGTGTTCAGCCTGGCATGTTATCTGGCCCATAAGTTTGATCTCGACCGGCTGCCGGAGCGCCGATTCCTGCCGCTAATGATGTGGGTGGCATTCGGCATCGGCAGCGGACACTGCCTGGCACTGTGCGCCTGGACCGCTACCTGCCTGCGCCACAACCTGCGTCCCGTCGCCATGAGCCGCTACCAACCGCTCCCTCCCTGGCGGTGGCGGCTCCCGAGTTGGCGGGTGGTCCGACGTTTAGCCATCGGCGCCGCTGTTTTTGGGGCCATCGTGACTTCACTGGTCGTGAGTTGTTACGGCTGTCAGAATTGGCGCAGCAGGCGGGCCTGGGAGACCTTCCAAACGGCGTTGAAGCAACGCGGAGAATCACTCGATCTTGCACCGCTGTTGTCCAAACCCGCACCCGACGATGCGAACCTGGCCCGCTCGCCTGTTTTTCTAGGCCTCCTGAGCCAAACCAACCGCGAAATCTTAGCCTTGTTCGGGGGGATGAGGCAGTTCGAGTTGCCGGGCGGTGGTTTCGCCGCGAATGCCGTCTTGATGTATTGGAGCCACCAAACTTATTCACCCCTATACCCATTCGCGATTAGCAACGGGAGTGCGAGTGCCCCCGCGAGTCCTGATTTTCGCCAGGAGCCACCAGGGCTCGCGCGGACGCTCGCCCTCCAGGCGAGAATAGCCAGGGCAACCCGTGCCGGCGGCGGCTCCGGCACGAACCGCACGGAGGACGCAGCGGCCTTCGTGCAGCGCCTGCAATCACAGAGCGGGACGCTGCGAGAAATGGCGGTTGCGGCGGTCCGTTGCACCGTTTTTCAAGCGTCGACCAACCGCGATAGTCGCGCGGTGCTTGATCCGGTCCGCGAACCAAGTCTCCTGCTGGAGCGCTTGCACCTGCTGTTCCAGGTGCGCGCCTGCGCTTCACTCGCGTTGGGCCAGAACGCGGAAGCGGCTGAAGATGTGCTCGCCGGTCTTCACCTTGCGGGACTGGCACGAGAGCTTCCTGACACCCGCTCCACGCTGCGCGTTCAGGTGCTGCTGATGCGCTCACTGCAACCCTTGTGGGAAGGACTCAGCCAACACGCCTGGACCGAGCCGCAGCTCGCCGCTTTTCAGAACAAACTCAACGGCTTCAACTTCTTCACCGACTATACCGAGGCCCTCCGCCGCATTGTCCTGGCTCACATCGAAGTCTGGCGCGCGGTTCCTGATAGCACCAACTCGGAGATTACCCTGCCGGCACGGGACGGAGGTTATCAGAACGAGCGCGCCTGGCGGCTGCAACCCCGCGCGTGGTGGTATGAGAGCTGCGTTCAACTTCATAACGCCGGCCGCAATGCGATGGAGCGGGTGGATGCTGCCGCCGGCCGCATCCAACCAACCGCGAACTGGTCCGACCTGGACGGCCTGCCGTTGGATCCTTTAAGCCAGGAGTTGCTCCAGCAGTCGTCGTGGTGGGGAGCAAATCCGGGGTCAGTCGCCTTCGCGCAGACTTCGGTAAACCAAGCTATCATCGCCTGCGCACTGGAGCGCTTCCGCCTGGCGAACGGCGCTTATCCCGAGACTCTGACTCGACTCGTGCCGGCGCTGTTGGCTCGAGTCCCGCATGATGCCGTCTCCGGTCGCCCCGTCATTTATCAACTCCTTGGCGAAGGTAGCTTCATCCTCCGCGGTGTCGGCCCGAATGGAACCGACGACCGCAAGAACCCCGCTTCAGACGATTGGTTGTGGGCCTACCCTACCAACATGCCCAGCATGAAAGAGTAGTTGCGGGGCGAGTGTCGAGGAAGGACAATAGAAAACGTCGTGCCCTCACAATTCCTGATGCGGCCGCCTGGAGGGCATCCATGACCTCATCAACACCAACTTGGACCTCCCCATCTGGCAGGGCAGGGGGCGGCGTTGCTGCCTGGCACTGGGCCGCGCGTAAGGAGGATCGTGAAGCGCATTTTCAGGGAGCAGTTGCGGTATGCTCGGTACTCTCGCCAGTCATCACGATGGGACGGACAAGGCCGTCTTTGTCATATTCGACGCGGTCCACGCACACCTGGCGAAACCCGCGGTATGGGCCGTCCCCTTTTTGGTTTTCCCAGCGGTGATACACAATCAGCCACTCTCCCGTGAGGGGGCTTTGTATGAACGAGTGGTGGCCCGGACCTTTGTGTTTGCCATCGCTCACAAGGATGGCGCCGCGATACGTCCACGGCCCCGTGGGCGAATCCGCTGTGGCATAATGCACGGAGTAGGAGGAACGCTGCCAGTTGCCATGACTGTAAGACAAGTAGTACCGCCGCTCTCGGTAGTGTATAAAGACGCCCTCGGTGAATAGTGGTGGAGTTTCGACAGTGATTTCACCGGCAAAGCTCACCAGGTCTGGGTTCAACTCGAAAACGCGCAGTTTGGCGCCGGCGCTGCCGCCTGCGTAGAGATAGGTTTTTCCGAATCTCGGATCGGTGAACGCCATCGGATCGATGGCCTCGAAACCCTCGGTCCCGGTGAGCAACGGATTGCCCGAATCGTGGAACGGTCCTGCCGGCCCGTCGCTGACCGCTGCGCCAATCCGTGAAAATGTTGGGTGCTGCGGCCCCACAGAATAATAGAGATACCATCTGCCGTTGCGCGTGAGTACGCCTGGAGCCCAGGCGTAATGGCGGTCCACGCCATCATCACGAATCCAGTTCACGTCTTTGAAATCGAGCACTGGTCCGTGGCGTTCCCAGTTCACCAGGTTCGTCGAGGAGAACGCGAAGAAGCGCTGGCCCGGGCCGCCGCTCCACGTGGGATAAATCCAAACCGTGTTGCCCTCGACTATGGCGTGCGGGTCAGCCCCGGGCATGATGGGATTGGCGGCGTGAAGCGCTTGGGCACCGAGTATCCAGAGGCAGGGCAAACGTAAACGTGCGAGCACTGAATTGGCCTTCATGGTTTACTTTCTGAAAGTCGTCCGCGTTAAACGGACAACGAAGTTGCCGGCTCATGGAGGCATGAATGACCTCCGCCGGGAATGCCCGGCAGTTTACCTTTGGTCACTGCGCCAGGATTTCAATGCCGCAGATCTTGGCGTTCTGATCCGGACTGGCGGGTGCCGCGCTGGTGCGGATGGTAATGTTACCGTGGCGATCAGGAGTAATCCCGGGGAACTCCTTGACCAGAGCATTATTCATCCCGCCTGCTGCCACGAAGATATCGAAGTTCGTGAGCACCGGCTTTCCGTTAATATGAATATTCTCCACTCGGCGCCCGGCACCGTCATCAAAGATCTCTGCGAAATGGAGTCGTACCAGGTAACGCCCGGTGTTCGGAACCGGGAACGCGTAGGTGAAGTCCCGGCCATATCGCTCGCTCTGGTAAACCGCTGCGGGCGCGGCATTCGCCGCGCTCGTGTCTATCCGCGGCTGCGCCCGATTTACGCTTCCATACAGCATGTTGGGATCGGGGACAAAGCCTCCCACGCCTTCATCACTGCCACAGATGACGCGAATTGGAACAGTCAACACCACGGGCTTCTCAGAAGACGGTGCCGGGAGTGGGGGATACGCAAACTCGGCGGGCATGGTCGCTGGCGGACGCGTATCCTTCGAGCGACCCCATTCCACGTTCGCTTTCGGGCCCATGACAAACCGCAGGGTCCCGCCACCGATGATTTCCTCGTGCGTGATCCATGGGCGGAGCAGCGCCTTCCCATTCAGTGTCGCCGATTGGATATACATATTCTCCGGCCCGTTGTGTTCGGCCACCACGCTAAAGGTGCGGCCTCCATAACGCTTTCCGTCCAGCTTGACCACGGCCTTCTTTACCAAGGGGCTGCCGATGGCGTAGATGCCGCTATTGGGATTCACCGGGTAGAAGCCCAGCGCGCTGAAGACATACCATGCCGCCATCTGCCCGCAATCCACATTCCCGCATTGTCCCGTTGGCGTGTCATCGTAGAGCGTTGACATAACTTGCCGCGCGCGTTGCTGCGCTTTGTAAGGAGCTCCGGCGTAGTCGTAAAGGTAGATCAGGTGGTGGCACGGTTCGTTACCATGAGAATACTGGCCGATCAGGCCGGTGATATCCGGTATATCCGTCTGGATCGTCGAGTCCGCATCGAACAGCCCATCCAGTTTCCTCACGAAGCCCTCCTCGCCGCCGTAGAGGTCAATCATCCCGGGCACATCATGCTGGACGGCCAACGCATATTGCCATGGATCAGCCTCGGTATATTCATCGCCTACTAGCGCGTTGGCCACAAATGGACTGCGCCAGGATCCATCGGCTTTTCGCCCGCGGAAGAAGCCGACGGTGCGGTCGAAATGATTGCGGTAGTTGGTGGACCGGTGGTAGAAGAGTTGCGCGTCCTCCTGGTGACCCAGCGCCTCAGCCATTTTCGCAAGACACCAGTCATCAAACGCATATTCGATGGTTCTGGATGTGGCCTGCTCGCCCTGCCGCGAAGCAACATACCCGAGTTCCTTATAGGTCTTAAGCCCGTTGCGGTCTTGCATGGCGGTGTCGCGCATGGCCTGGTAGGCCACCTCAGGATCGAAACCGCGGAACCCTTTGAGATAGGCATCCACGATCACCGGCACGGAGTGATAACCGATCATGCACCAGGTCTCATTGCCCCAGAGCGGCCAGATCGGCGTGGTGTGCAGGCCCGATTCCTTGTACTCGGCCAGCAATGATTGAATCATGTCGTCCACGCGCCCGGGCTGCAGCAAGGTCAGCAACGGATTTTCGGCGCGATAGGTGTCCCACAGCGAGAAGATCGTGTAGTTCTGAAAGCCCGCCCCGGAGTGGTTCTTTCGGTCCATACCGTGGTAGGTGCGGTCGGCATCGTTGAACAGGATCGGCGCCTGGCAGCACAGGTAGAGGTTGGCATAGAACGTCGTGCGGATCCGGGGATCGAACGTGTCAATCTCCACCGCCCCCAGCAATTCCTTCCATTGGCCGACGGCGGCGCTGCGAACGCGGTCAAAGTCCCAGCCCGCGATTTCCGCTCCGAGGTTCCCGCGCGCCCCATCGATGCCAGTGCCGGAGATCCCGACTTTCACCAGGACCTTCTCATTGGCTTTCGTCCTGTAATTGAGAAACGCCTTCAGGTCGCGTCCCCGGCCTTCCTTCAAGCCCTGGTCGAGGCGTCGCTTGTCCTGCTCGATGCCAACGGACTCGAACGGCTTGGAAAACTCCATCACGAAGTAAGTTGCCCGACGCCCGCCCCAACCATCCGAGATTCGCGAACCGCTGATGGTCGTGTTGTTCTCCACCTTTAGCGTTGCCTCCACGGGGTTGTTCCCGACTCCGTGAACCAGGTCCAGGATGAAGTGGGCATCCTCGGCCGCGGGGAATGTGTAGCGGTGAAAACCGCACCGTTCGGTAGCGGTCAGTTCGGCGGTCACCTTCGGGTCGTCCAGAAACACGCGATAATAGCCCGGGGTGGCGGTTTCATTGGCATGCGAGAAACGCGATGCGTAGCCATTGCCGGGAGTGCCCGGATCGAGCTTCACTTCGCCCACCGTCGGCGCTAGCAATACATCTCCCAGGCAGCCGACACCTGTGCCCGCAAGGTGCGTATGGCTGAAGCCCCGGATCGCTGTGTCCGAGTAATGGTAACCAGAACTGCCATCCCACCCTTGCAATGGCGTGTCCGGGCTCAGTTGCACCATGCCAAAAGGCACGATCGCACCTGGAAAGGCGTGGCCATGGCCGCTCGTGCCTACCATTGGCAGGGCTTGGTTTACCGGATGGGGTGCGGCCCAAGTGAGGGTGGTCACCAGGCACGGCGCAATTACTGTGACGAGAAATTTCCGAGAGATCATGTTGTTATTGTGGCTCTGTGATCAGATCGGCCAAGTAAGAAAATCACCTGCCACGGTGCCAGACCGATCCCAACCAACGTCGCCACGGGAATTAATATCGGCGATTCCCATCAGCCTCAATACTAAAGAGGACGGCGCCTTATCGCGCGATTGTATTTTTTGAGAGGGAGAACACTTCGGGCAACCGCAAGCACGCCCCCAAACCCCTTCCGCTTGCTTCGTCTCCGGGCCAGAACGCTGCTAGCTCCTGCAACATCATCCTTGCCTGCATGATGAGCGCGTTCGTCGAAACTTCCCGGAATGGCCGGAGATCGTAACCATCGGTTACCAGGAGTTTCCTGGCCTGTGCCGGCATACACCGGCAAGTCAGCGTAATTACCTGCCGCGTCTCGGCGCTAAGATAGACGATCGGCCCCATCGGCACTTGGCTGTCATCAATCAAACGCGCGACGATCACGTCTGGGGCTGCCTCTACGCCGCGCTCGATCGAGTAGCGCCGTCCGGGCAGCGGTTTTCCGAACTCAGCGACTGCCGCGGTTTCCAGGTTCTGCGAGACGAAAAAGAGTTTCACGCCGGACCTGTCAGCCAGAACTTCCCAAATCACCGGTCGGCCGGCAGAGTTAAGCGTGATCCGGATGCCCTGCAAAGGCAAACCAGCCTCGGCTCGCCCCGCGGGCACGGTGTTGGTGCGTTGCCAAAGCTCCAATTCGCCAGGACGAGAGGAGTAACACCACACGTACGAAAAGCGCGCATGTGCCCTTCCGTTGACCTGTACGGTGTTTGCTTCCCAGTAGATGGTGGGCCGCGACTGGTCGAGGACAGGGGCCCCATCGGAGACACTCAACGTGCCGAACCGATCGGGCAGCAACGGAAGATCCTGAACGCTGTTGACTTGCTGGAAGATTAATGGTGCCAGGGCGAAGCTCGGCTCGTTGGTCTTGGTATCCACTGGCTTGTAGTAATCAGCGCAAGCGAACTCGTTGGTCGCGCGCTGATAGAACTCCGAGTATGCCGGCGCGCCATGCGCCATGGGGGAAGCGAAATTGACGCACCCGCAGGCACACAGGCCAAGGGCTCCTGCCAGTGCCGTTGCCTTCATACGGGAGGCCTCCAGCTAGCGCCAGTGAATCGTGCTGCGGCGATTCCGCTGTTCGGAGTGGGGCACCGGTTCGGACTCCGTGCCGGGGCGTCGTCTTCGGACTTCGGACTTCGGACTTCGATCTTCATCTCACATATCCATTCTGCCGAAACCATTCAGCAGCGTCCGCCAGCGCCTGCTTGGGCGGTGTTTGGGGTAGGCCCAGCTCGCGAATCGCTTTGGTGGGGCTAAAATACATTTTGAACTTGGCCATGCGAACTCCGGCCAAAGGGGCTTTGGGAGGTTGATGCGTCAACAGCGAGAGTGTTTCGTTGGCGTAAGCTGCAGCCAGTGCTAGCGAGTAGGGAATACGAAATCTCGGCGCCCGTACACTCGTCAACTCTTCTAACACCGCAAACGCCTGCTTCATCGTCCAATTGCCCTCTGCGTTGCCGAGGATGTAACGCTCTCCGATGCGCCCTTTCTTGGCGGCCAGGATGTGACCGACCGCCACATCTTGCACATGGACCCAGTTGAGCCCTGTATCGAGGTAGGCGGGCATCTTACGGTTCAGGAAATCCACGATGACCTGGCCGGTCGGGGTTGGCTTGACATCGCGCGGGCCAACCGGTGCACTCGGGTTGACGATAACGACTGGAAGACCCTCTCGTGCCATTCGGGTGGCCACCTGCTCCGCCTGCCATTTTGAGCGCTTGTAGTGATTCTTCATCTGACGCCCGGAAACAGGCGTTGCCTCGTCGGATGAACTAATCCGGCCCGCGATTGCCGCTGGCAACCCGATGCAACCAACCGTGCTGGTATAGACGATCCGCTGGCAGCCAGCCCCTCCAGCAGCCTCGATCACATTCCGCGTGCCCTCCACATTCGCCGCGTACATGGGCCGGTAATCACGCAGCCAAAGGTGGTAGCTCGCCGCGACGTGAAAACACCAGTCGCACCCCCGCATTGCCGCCTTGAGTCTCGCAGCGTCGCTCAGGTCTCCCTCTACTCGCTCGAATTCAGCTCCGTGCAGCCCGCGGAGATCGCTCCCCGGTCGCAATAAAGCCTTCACCTCATGGTGGCACGCCAGCAATTCATGAACCAGGTTTGCACCGATGAAACCCGAAGCCCCGGTAACGAAACACTTCATGACTTCAGCTTAGGAAGTTTCCCCCGTGCCTAGAAACAGAAATCCGAGGCTAAGCTCGTGCTGCCCGGGCCCCGTTTTATGGCCGTTGGAAAGGGCGGGCGGGCACTTGACTTGTCCTCCTCCCTTAGGAACAATCCATGTTGTCGTATGCCGCAAAAGTCCAGTGCCAATAACAAACCGTTGACTCGGAAAGAGATGCGCGAGCTCGATGTCAAAATCGCCTTTCTCGAAGGGCTCGTTCGCCGAGATCCCCGATACGTTGAAGCACTCCAGTTGTTGGGAGACCAATACGCATTGCGCGGTAAACCTGACGACAGTCTTAGAGTAGACCAGCAGTTGTCCCAGCTTCAGCCGCGCAATCCCTTGGTCTTCTACAATCTCGCTTGCAGCCACTCTCTTAACGGCGAAGTGAGTCGTGCGGCCGAGGCTCTTGAACGAGCGCTGGTCCTCGGCTACCGCGATTTCGAATGGCTGGCTAAGGACCCGGACCTCAGCCACCTCCGCCAGCATCCGCTCTTCCGCCACATCGAAAGCAAAATCCGGAAGATCAAGGTGGAAATCGCTTGAACGTTACCCTACATGGCCGGGTCCGTCATTTCCGAACAGTAACATTTGACGCCCGTCACAATACTGTCCTGCTCATCGAGCAACGGCTCTTGCCGCACGAATTCAAGGTAGTTCCAGCGCTTAACTTCCGGCAAACGGCGCTGGCCATCAAAGATATGGTCGTTCGCGGCGCTGGCGCTATTGGCGCCACTGCCGCCTACGGCATCGCTCAAGGCGCGCGTGCCTTCCGAGGGCGCGATGAGGCAAAATTTCTGCGGCACCTGGAAACCGTTTGCGCGACCCTCAAAGCAGCTCGACCCACTGCCGTTGATCCGGTCAATGCGATCAATCGCGTTCGGCAGGCCATGCTCGCCGGTCAGACGGTTGAGGAGCAGCAGGCGCTCGCGCTGGCAGCGGCGGAGGAATTTGCCGACGAAGATGTACGACATTGCCAGGACATTGGGCGATACGGCGCACGACTGATCCGCGACGGAATGAACGTTTTGACGCACTGTAACGCCGGTTGGCTGGCTTTCGTGGACGTGGGCAGCGCCACTGCGCCCCTTTACGCCGCGCAGTCACAAGGAAGGAAGTTCCATGTCTTTTGCGATGAAACCCGTCCGCGCTCCCAAGGCGCCACCCTGACGGCGTGGGAGTTAGCCCAGCAAAGAATTTCTCACCAGGTCATCGCCGACAATGCGTCCGGCCACTTGATGCAACGCGGGAAGATCGATCTGGTGATCGTCGGCAGCGATCGCACTCTCGGCTGCACCGGCGAGGTCGCCAACAAAATCGGCACCTACACTAAGGCAGTAATGGCCCGGCGGCATATGATTCCATTTTACGTCGCGATCCCCCTGTCCACTATAGATTGGAATCTCAAATCCGGCTTCGATATTCCAATTGAAGAACGGCATGAGAGCGAGGTTCTGGGGGCGTGGGGTGTTTTAGCAGATCTAGGATCAACGACTCGGAGTCAGAAGAAGGCCAAGCGCGTCTTCGTACGGGTGGCCAATCCGACTAGCAAGGCATTGAATCCCGGGTTCGATGTCACCCCGGCAGAGCTGATTACCGGTATTATCACGCCGCTGGGGATTTTGAAACCGAGCGAATTGTGGCCTCGGCGAAGGGAATTGGGATGCGCGAGCTGAGCGAATCGCGGCTGGGCGAATCACGACTTGAGAAATTAGTGCTTGCGTGGTTGTTGGGCTGGTTTAAGTTTCGCGCCAGGTTAACGGCGGGGTAGCCAAGTGGTAAGGCGGGGCTCTGCAAAAGCCTTATGCGTCGGTTCGATTCCGACCCTCGCCTCCAACCTAAATGCAGGGGCTTTAGGGACTTAGGAGTACGGAACGGACGCCTGCCAACAATACTGCCAGCATTTGCAGTACGCTGACAGTACTCCGGCACAATCCGGCCAGAATCTGGCCACTATCCGTTAACGGGGCGAAATCGGTCTCAGCTACGCTGGAATTGCAACAGCCTATGAGACCGAGATGTCGTTTGTATCGCCGCCGTGGAATCTATTACGTCCACGACCACCTGACCGGTAAACAGCAGAGTTTGGGGACCCGCAGCCGCAAGGACGCCCTGCGCCTCTTCGCTGCCAAGAACGAGGCCCACCAGCAACCGGTGCTGAACCTGCAACTGGCCCGCGTTTACCTCACCGCCACCGACCCCGCCCTGGCGGTCCGCACTTGGAACGATGTGCTGCTAGAAATCGCCAAGACCAAGCACGGGCCGACCCAAATCCGCTGGGAGACCGCCCGCAAGGACCGCGCCTTCGACCTGATCCGTCCTCTCACCCTGCTGGAAACTCGTTCCGAACATTTCCTGCGCGTGTTGGAAGCGGGCACGGTCGCCGCCAACGTCTTTCTCCGGCGCATCCACAATTTCGCCCTCGACATGAACTGGCTGCCTTGCTCGCTGATTCCCCGTCGACAATGGCCTGCGGTAGTGTTCCAACCCAAGCGCGCCATCACGATCGAGGAACATTGTCGCATCGTTGAGCGGGAGCCCAACCCAGAGCGCCGACTTTTCTACGAATTGTGCTGGCACCTGGGCGCCTCCCAGAGTGACCTGGCACATCTGAACGGTTCCGACATCGACTGGCCGAACCGCGTGATCAGTTACCAACGGGGGAAGACCGGGGCTCACGCGTTGCTGCACTTCGGTTCGCAGGTGGAAGTGACGCTACGACAATTGCCTTCGGTGGGGCCGCTCTTCCTCTATCTGCGCACCGTGCGGGCGGGTGATCGGGCGACGGAGTTCAAGCAATGCTGCCGGGGACTGGGGATCGAAGGAGTGACCTTGCATTCGTATCGGTATGCGTGGGCTGAGCGGGCGCGTAAGTGCGGATTCCCGCTGCGCTTCGCCCAATAGGCACTGGGGCACAACTCCAAGGCAGTCCATCACGGTTACGCCAGCAAAGCCGAGGTCACAGTGCCCTCGCTCGACGCCTGGGAGAAGGGCATGAAGGACAAACTGGTCGAGTTCAAACCCGCCCTTGAAGCTCCACGAGAGCAGCAGACAGCACCAGCGCCAGTTGCGGCTGTGAATTGAACCGTCCCGTCAACTGCTCCGAATGAAAGATCGAACCATGACAGCCTCACCCCTGCCGAAGCTGAAAGCGTTCGTTATTGGGGCCAATGATCTCGCCGATGAAGTGGGCTACAAAGACGTTTATTTTCCCGATCCCGGCAGCGGGCAGGACGTGATCGTGCCCGCCACGATGGGCTTCCGCGACGCGGGATACCTGGTGCGGCAGGCGGAGAAAGCGCCGCATCATCCTGTTTACATTTTCAAATTGAAGGCACCACCAGGCCCTCCCCGCTTCGTCCGGCACCGGGATTTCAGGGATCATCTCCGAGAAATCCTCTCCAGGGTTGGTCTGCCGATGCCCAAGGACAGCCCCCTGGTTGACCGCAACGGTGACAGGATTCTGGTGAATTTCGTCTTGCAGCCCGGCACCGGGCACAGAGGGAAAGTAAAGCGCACGCGGCGCGTGCCAGTTGCTGGATGAGTTTTCAACCAGAACTCGGAATCAAAAAAGTCCACAATTCTTCATGAAACCAGAACAAGTCATCCGCGACCGGTGCAGCAACCGGATCGGCAGTATTGTTGACAATGGCCATCAGCTTGTTGCGCGAGATAAATTTGGCCAGAATTTGGGGTATTACGACCCGAAGGGAAACGTCACCCGCGACAGGAACTCGAACCGGATTTGCCAGGCTGATGCGTTATCGTCCTTGATCCTGAAGGAGCAGAAATGAAAAGGCACACGACGGCTATCGCGGATTTGGACGACGACTTGGACATCAAGACAATGTTCGACGGCTGGCCAGAGGTCAAAACGCCGGAGCCGGTAAAGCCGGTGCTGTCCCTGGAGTCAGCGGTGCGCCTCTTGGAGGCGGCAGGCTATGAGTTGCTGGACGCTTTCGAGACTCGCGGGACTCGCAACTTCCTTTGCGAGTTTGGTCTCGGCAGGGCGGCGGCACCCCTCATCACCGACTACGATCTCTTGGCGCAGCACATCCAGCGGATTTTCGTCGAAGCCGGGTTTGCCATGCCCAATCAGAACCTCGTCGTCGCTCTCCATGACGGTGGGGAACGAGTGAGCGTAGGCTTCCTGGCCTGGTTCCCAGGGCGATAGCGGCAACCAAGGTCGAAGAAGACCTACGATGGCCTCCAGGGGCCTCCCTGAGCCCAGGCCACTTTCAGCCTCTCCCCCTGGCTGGCGGCGACCACAGGGGCTTCCAGGAAGCTCCTGATTTGAACCACGACTTGCTCCAGGCCCTCGGTCGCCAGCTTGAGCCTGCTCCGGCGCACGAAAGCCTTCCACTGCGTCTGCTTTAACGGGTCGCCGCTGAACTCGTGTGTCAACGCCAGCGGCATGGTCGGGGTCAGTGCCGTCTTCCTGCGCTTGAAAGTGGCATGGATCGCGGCGGACAGCACGCCTCCATCGAAGTCGAACTCCCGCGACAGCGCCCAGATGTCGTAGAAGTCCTTCATGCGGCTGTTGGCTAAACCGAGCTTGACCATCGCCTCAAACTTCTCTGCCACGACCGTCTCCCTGGGATACATCGCCAGGCGCGGTGCCGGAAAATCAAGCAAGGTCGGGAAGCTCGTCTGGACGGGCTTGGGTGTCACAGCGTCACCGAAGCCGATGTCCACCTGGATCGGAACCCTGGCCTTGCCCAGTCGAGCCTTGAGCGTCACTCGGACGCCCTGATACAGATTGTCCTCCCGGATTTCCTCGGCCTGCACGCTGTCCGGCTCGAACGCCAACCCATCCTGGGCCACGGGTAGCTCGCACAGTTCCCGGAATATGCCCCGCAACCGCTCTACGGATGCGGACTTGATGGCCAGCAAGTCCATGTCCTTCGTAGCGCGGTATTGTGCCCCTGTCCAGACCAGGAACAGCATGGCTCCCTTGAGCACGAAGTTGGCGGCGTGCTCGGACTGGCTCAGTCGATACATCAGCCGCTCCGCGCCGTATCGCATGAGCACAAATTGAAAGTCCTCGTCTCCAAGCTCGGTGCGCTTCAACAGCCGGGCGTAAACCGACGCGGCCAGGTTCTGGATGGGCTTCCCTTTCACGTCAGCATCTCCAGGTAGGGGCGCATGACATTTGTCACGCGGTCGATCTTGGCGAACCGATCCAAGTCGGCCATCGTCACCTTGCGCTTGTGCCAGGCATCCCGCAGGGCCTCCAGAGCCACGTCGAGGCCGACCTTGTTTCTAAATTTGAAACAGTCGGCGATGGTCTTGGCCGGATTGGTGACAAACACCGTCGCCCCCTCGATTTTGTGTTCCTGGACGCCCTCGCTAAGCGCCCGACCAGAGAATCTGATGATCTTGACCGGCAGCCCTTTGGTGACCAGTGGACGCGACCGCTGGTTGATCGCCAGCCACACTACCGAAGGCAGTTGGGTGCCGATCTCGTGGTAGGCGAGCGCACTTATCAGGCATACCACCCCACGAGGAATCCGCTTGCAGACCGTGGCCAGACTGTGGTGCAGGGTTGGCTCATGTCCGGCGATGGCATACACGCCCCGCGCTGGCTGGACAAGCTGGCCGCGCTGAACCAGCCGCCGCAAGTAGATGGGCGGAATGTCGTGCTGGGCCAGGTCTTTCGGACGCACCAGCCCCATTCGCATCACGAGTTCGAGTGTTCGCTCGGTTCTTGTCTTGGTAGCCATGTGTTCCATATTGGATGCACTTCTCAATATGTGCATTCATATTATTACAACCTGCCCTGCCGGTCAATCACCCAGTTCGGCTCGAACACCAAGGTCATGCAACCGCCAGAAAGCCCGCCATGGGCATCGACCGATCCTTGCCGGGAATTAGCCTTGGTGGATGAAAATCACTTGTTCAAAGTCAAAACTCAAACGTAACGACAACAACGCCACAGCACCCGACGCCCTGGCCGCACAGCCCTGGATCACATTGGATGACGTGACTGGCGACATCGAGCGAATGATCGGCATTCTGGTCACTCCCTACGTGGACGACTCAAATCCGCTCATGCACCGGGATGAACTTCAAGCGGAGTGCAGGGCCAAACTCGCCCACATTCTGCACGCCGGACATCTGCACAAGTGCCCGACGAGAGCCAAGGCATTTGGCTTCATCAAGACATCCATGAAGAACCATATCATGTCGCTCATCCAGAAATTCGCATTCACCGAGAAGCGCACCGGCGTCAAGCACCCACCCAAGTCGCAGCGCGAACGATCCAGCGACGCAAGCGGGCACACGAGGAGCCTGGTGATGCTCAGCTTGGATGACGAGGAGGCTGCTCTCCAGGTTGGCAGCCTCGACCCGTCTTTTCGGAAAATGGAGTTTATTGAGGAACTCGATCACCTGCTAACGCCCGACGAACGGGATGCGTTGAGGCGCATGGCGGAGTGCCATTGGATGGATTCTCAAGACGGCATTCATACTTGGTCGGACACAAAGCTCCGCAACACCGTCACCAGCATTCGGTCGAAGGCGCGGGGCTTGATGGTCTGATTGCCGATACACGGGAGAAACGCCAGGGGGAGCACATCAGCACGTCGGCCTTCAAGCCTGCAACTCCTTGAGTGATTACTTGAGTGCGACGTAGCGGTAAAGCGTCGGCCTTGAAATCCGCAGCATCTTGCAGATGTCGCCTACCGGCATGGTCTTTTCTGCGTGCATTTTCTTTGCCGCCACGACCGAAGGATCATTCAGAGGGATCGGGGGCCGACCTCCGTTTCGGCCACGCGCCCGCGCTGCTGTCAGCCCGGCCTTCGCGCGTTCCTGAATGAGCCGCCGCTCGAACTGGGCCAGCGATGAAAAGATGTTGAAGATCAGGTCGCCACTGGCCGTCGTCGTGTCGATGGCACCGTCGCAGACGGATTTGAACCGCACCTCCCGCTGCCGGAGGTCTTCGACCAGATCAATCAGGTGCCGCAGGGAACGCCCCAACCTGTCCAACCTCCAGACCAGCAACGTGTCGCCCGGCTTCAACTGCCGGAGGCAGGCGTCCAGTCCGGGGCGTGATGATTTCGAGCCAGACGCCTTGTCCGTGAAGATGTCTTTCTTTGCGACCCCTGCTTTCAGTAGATCGTCCAGTTGGAGTTTGAGTTCCTGCCCGTTGGTGCTGACGCGGGCGTATCCGACCATGCGCGGTTTTGATTTTTCGTTCATGTCTCACAAACTCTACCGCACATGAGTTAAAGAGACAATGATAAAAGAGACGGTATTGTGAGACACAGAAGTTGCGAAAACAGGCGGATTTCAAAAACCGGGGGTGCCCAGTCAGAAAAACGACCGTTTGATGAGAAAGCAGTTTTTGGGCCTGGATGCCCCGTCCGGCTGGGACTCCAACTTACGCAGAGATCGGCGACTCTACCGCGAATCCCACGCCGGACGGGGCCAGTGACCCGGTATGCGTTTCAGATCAACCTCGCCATTTCTTCTCGAAAGGAGCAATTACGGCCTTCACCTGCTCTCGCGTGAGCGATTTAGGAGAAGCGGTCGCCCAGAATGCCGCCTTGTTGGACACCGTAGTGCAGCCAACCATCAACTCAAATGCTTCCTGCCGTTGTGCTCTGCTCAGTTGATGGGCATTCACAAACGCCGTGAAGTGTTCGCTGATGAGGAGCCACACAGCGATTTCTCGCTCGGCGTTTCGCTCACGCAGGAAGCCATCTTCCCATTCGTCGAGGGTGCAGGGGTATACCTCCGCGAGCGGCTCCATGATGCACTCTTTGATTCGCTTTCGGAGCGTGTCACAAAGTGGCGGATGCCGAACCGGCCCAGCGGGGAGGCAGGAAACCTAGCTCACTTTCACCCACACCTTACCCACACCCTCGACTTTCACCTGCAACATTTCGTCGTTCAGTTCGAGAAGCGGCATCGAGGACAGTTTTCGAGTGGCGAGATCGTAAACATGAGCGGTTTTGTCACTGAGCGGGCGGGACTTGCCAGCTCCGAATTGCGACTTTTGCTGAAACGCCTCAAGGATTTCGTCCGCGACATTGCGAGCCGTGCTCAGGAGATCGTCGGGCAACGGCTCGCCCCAAATCCTCACCATTGCATTTGGCCAGCGTGTTCCGGCTTTTGCCTCGTTTAGCGCGACCCGTAGCGTCTCTATTGCGTTATCAAAGAGGATTTCTTCCTCTGGGGTGATTGCTGCAAAACGCGCCGTCTCCGGTATGCTGTCATCGCCGATCTCGCTGTCACTGGCCTTGCTGGCGTCTGAGTCAGCTTTTCCACCCACACCCCCGATGATGATTGAGCCGTCCGCTCCAATCGAAACACTGCACAGGCCGAGCAACCTCCCCCCTTGAGAAAAAGAAGCAGACAGTTCCTGTCCAGAAACAATAGTCAGCCCGGAAGGTTCGAGCACGACGGGGATGTGAAAGTCCACTTTTCCCTGATCCATTTTCTGAGCAGCTTGAGACTTACGGTCATTCAGCGTGGTCGGATTACCGCAGAAGGGACAAGGCATCGTGTCTCCCTCCTGCACGGCCTCGTATAATATCCAGCTACCGCAATGTGAACATTTCTCTTCCATAAGCATCATTGTCCTTCCTGGCCTAAGACGTTGACTTCGGGCTGAGATGCGGGCCGAACTTCTTCCTCGTTCGCCCGGACTGCCGCCATGAGAGGCTCAAATGTGGCCGCAGAAGCGACGATGTGTTCACCGGTTTGCATGATTTCATCAGCTTGATTTTGCTGACGGTGAAGGAGAGAACCCATTGGGGATAATCTCCAGAGCTTGCGGAGGTCGATGCCGTCCATTCGATCTGCCAGCAACGTCCTTTGCTCCTGGGTGAGCTTTTTGGGATTGATTTCGATGGTGACG
>Ga0209697_10003289_pt1 | contig 22181 bp, 18 predicted proteins | sample AliMusrvi5mmetaG_FD_184115 | JGI IMG/M metagenome (GOLD analysis project Ga0209697, IMG submission 184115) | Freshwater lake bacterial and archeal communities from Alinen Mustajarvi, Finland, to study Microbial Dark Matter (Phase II) - Alinen... | ecosystem: Environmental > Aquatic > Freshwater...
GGCTGCCCTGGAATTATAAGGAAAACTTCACCTCTCCCGCTTGTTGAGCGAGATCCAGCACCAACTCCCCCACCGGACTTTACCAGCTATTGTACCTTCATGATAGGCAGGCTTGCCGAAAGGACTCCATAGCACTGCAGGAGAGACGGATGAGGAGGCAAGTTTGCCTCCCCTCCTACGCTGAGGGATTAATCTTGAGGGTTCTGGTGACTGGAAAAGTCCTTCATCGCCAAGCCCATTTCCTTTATCTTGGCGTAGAAGTTCTTCTTATGCATGCCGGAGAATTTCAGGGCCTGTTGCAGGCTGCCCTGGGAGAGGGAAAGGGTCTTCATCAGGTACTCCCGGTCAAACTCCTCCAGGGCTTGTTCTTTGGCGTCTTTGTAGGTGGCAATCGAATCCGGTTTGCTGTTGCCCACCACCCGGCGCACATCGGCCAGAGAGATTTTTCTGCTGCTTGCCATCTGGGAGATTTTGTACAGGGTCTGCTTCAGCTGGCGGACATTGCCTGGCCAGTCTTTCTCAATGAGCTGTGACGCGGCGTCGGCAGAGATCTCGTAGGTGATATTTTTGGCGGTACCGAAGAGATCAAGAAAGTGCCAAATGAGCGGCAGGATATCGGCCCTTCTCTCATTGAGCGGCGTAGTTTGTATAATTGAGGCCGACAACCGGTAATAAAGGTCTTCGCGGAAACGGCCGGACTGGCACATTTCCTGAAGATTTCTATTAGTCGCAGCGAGAATCCTGACATCGACCTTTTGAATTTTCGCCTCGCCGACTTTGGAGTATTCGCCGTCGTCGAGAAAACGCAGGAGTTTTGCCTGCACCTCCAGCGGCAGTTCCCCGACCTCGTCAAAAAACAGCGTGCCGCCGTCGGCCGTGCCGATATAGCCCTTAGTGCTTTTCACCGCGCCGGTAAAGGCGCCGCTGACATGGCCGAATAATTCGGTCTCGGCCAAGTTACCGAGAACAGCGCAGTTGACCGGCATGAAGACGTTCTGGCTGCGGGCACTGTTACGGTGGATATCCCGGGCGATTATCTCCTTGCCGGTACCGGATTTACCGAGAATCAGTACAGAAATATCAAGATTGGCAAGGGAGGCGATCTCCTCGCGGATATCGCGGGTTGACATCGAGACGCCGATATAGCCACTGCCTTTTCTCTCCGATGCGGTGGAGGCGACAAAGGCATTGCGTAACCGCTTGAAATGGAGGGCGGCATAGACGGTATAGACCAGCTGTGACTCGTTGAACGGTTTGAAGAGGAAATGGGTGAGTCCCATGCGCAGGCACGGATCGAGATTCTCTTCATCGGGCACTCCGGTAATGATCACCACTTCGGTGCTGAGGGAGATTTCCATCAGCTTTCTTGAGAACTCAATGCCGTTCATCTCCGGCATATTGATGTCCACCATAGCTAGATCGAACACCCTGCCCTTGATGTTTTTCAGGGCCTCCAGAGGGTTGCAATGGGCCTCGACCACATAGCCGTTGGCGCTGAGGGTGGTGGAAAGGAAATCAACAATGCTCGGTTCGTCATCGACAATGAGAACCTGGGTATTCTTTATTGCTCGTGTTTTATAGACAGACATCCTGTACCGCTGTTTCCAGTTGATCCATAGTGAAGGGTTTTTGCAGAAAAACCGATTTTCGAGTTATTTCCCTAGGGGCAATTTCCTGCTGCCCGGACATGAAAATAACCCGAACCTGCCGGTTGATGGCCAGGAGTTTCCGCCTACATTCATAACCGCTGGCGTCGCGCAGACCGACATCCATTAATACCGTGGTGATGATGTCGTGGAGATGGACGTATTCCTCTACTGCCTCGGCGCAGGTGTCAACACAGAACACCATATGGCCGCGGCGCTGTAAACGGTTGAGGAGCAGGGTACGCATCGCCTCATCATCCTCGACAACGAGAAAACACTGTTTCGTAAGCTCACTGCCATTCTGTCTTGGTGCGGTGTCGGGGCCACAGGAATTTGCCATTTTTTCTTTTGCCGCCTGGGGGAAAATGGCACTTACCAACGTCGTCAGGTCTCGCTCGCGGGTGACAGTCAGCCGTCCTTGGAAATGTTCAGCAAGAATGCGCGCCGCATACAGACCAAGGCCCCGATGCGGCGAATCGTTTCTCGTTGACAGAAAGGACATGCCGAGCGCGGCGGCCTGCTCCTTGGAAAAGCCCGGGCCATGGTCTCTGAAGCAGAAGGCCAGTCCAGGTTCGGGCTTTTCGGTCGGGCAAAGAGTCAGCGTTATCTCACCGCCTTCCGGGGTTGCATCGACACAGTTTTCCCCAAGATAAAAAAGAATAAGGATTATACCCCGAGCGTTGCAGACGATCTTTTCCTGGTCAAGTTCCGAACTGAGAGTAAACCTATGTATCCGGGAGATGCTGTTTAACAGCTCGACCGCCTTATTGGCCAGAAGCAGTGGTGATTGGCTGCTAGAATCCATGTCGCCGTCCCTGGAAAAACCATAGAGAATGGCGGTTTGGTCAATGCCGCGCTGCAACAGCTCGTTTATCAACCCACTGCGATTCTCCTGGGTGTCGTCAGGCAGATGCCTTTCTTGTTGAAGCATTATCACCTGTCCGCCAAGACCGGTAAAGATGTTGTTATAGCTGTGCGCCACGCCCCGCGCTACCCGTCGCACGGCAGCCTGATACTTGAAATGTAGCAGGAGGTGTTCGAGCCTTTCTTCCGACAGCTTTAACTCGGCTTGGACCATAACTTTTCTCGAAGCTGGGAATTTTTTTATACGTGCCAACTTGAAAACTCATTGGAAGGGGCAAGGTTCGGTCGGCTGAGCAATGCTAGAATACACTATTTAACCTTTCCAAGAGGAAGTGTATCACAAGCAATTGGGTGATTCAAATGAATGGGAGTAAATATTTTTTATTGTCGTTGCTGAGCGAGGATGTTGTCGTTATGGTATTCGAATTGATACAACAATTCTTGTAATTCATAGTCCTTCAAGAGATTCCTCTCAATAAGAATAGTGCCGAATTTTTTCTGCAGGCGTTTTTGCTGGAAGATCAACACCCGCAATTGCTGTTCACTCAACAGGCCCAACATGCATGCGGTTTCCCCAAAAGGAGAGAAGGGCTTTTTGTAATGCATGATGGTGCTTATGTTGTCCTGATCAAATATACCGAAACGTCGCCCTAGTTCACCTATGCGTGGCCGTTCGGTTCTTTGCCAGGTGAGGACGCGCGCTATTGTCCTCCAATTGGCAAGGCCGGAGTAATAAAGAAAATGACCAAAAAGCAGTTGTCGACCAGGGAGGGAACCCTCGTAGTACCTTACGGTATTGGAAGAGCCCGAACCTTGGTAGTTATCGTTGGATAACATGATAGGTTTAATCGGCCGCCTGGGCGTTGGGCATGACCGCTGCCGGCTATGGGCTGGGTCGTCTACGTCGGGCCTGTCCCCGGAAGGAGCCGTCGCGGTGGTTGCTGAGGTCCTGCGTGATTCCGGCGGTGATTGGAGCGTCTCTTTATCCCGTAAAAAACCAAGGAGATTTTCATAGGCATCGCGCACAGAGGAGAAAAGGGCGGTGTTTTCTCGCTGCACCAGAGGGTCCTTGTCGGATTGGCGATCCGGGTGGGTTTCCATCGCCCGCTTGCGGTAGGCGCTCTTTACCCCGCCGACCTCCAGGTAGTCGAGAAATTCGCCGGAAACTTGAAGTTCGGAACCAAAGAGTATCTGACATGAGCGGAAAAGCTCACTATGGCTCGTGGTTAAGTTCATTTATCCAAATTGGGTTGTATCTGTTGTACTTCACACCTCATTCCTCTCCCCTCATAAACACAAACGCAAAACCTCCTGGGCGATAAGCTCGAGTGCCATGACTTTATGGACGCCGCCGTGTTTTATTGCCTCCGCCGGCATGCCGAAAACCACACAGGAAGCCTCATCCTGGGCGATGGTGAAGGCTCCGGCATCAAACATCTCCTTCATGCTTCGCGCCCCGTCATCGCCCATGCCGGTCATGATCACGCCCACCAGATTTTTACCGGCGTAACGCGCCGCCGAGCGGAAAAGCACATCAACCGAAGGGCGATGCCTCGCCACCAGGGGTCCGTCTTTAATCTCAACATAGTACCTGGCGCCACTGCGTTTCAGCAGGGTGTGGTGATTGCCGGGGGCGATCAGCGCCCGGCCGCGGACCACCGTGTCGTTGTCGGCCGCCTCCTTGACTGTTATACGGCAGAGGGAATCGAGGCGTCTGGCAAAGGCGGCGGTGAAATTCTCCGGCATATGCTGGACAATCACTATACCTGGGGCATCCTCGGGCAGCATCTCAAGAAAGACCCGCAAAGCCTCTGTGCCGCCGGTCGAGGCACCGACCACCACGACCTTTTCGGTGGTTTGGAGCATCGCTTTAGAGTTCGGTTTGTCCATAATAACATCGGCCGAATATTTGGGCGAGATTTCTTTCAGGGTGGAGGGTTCAGCGGGCGCGCGCCTCCTGCCCGAGCGCGACTGGGCGGCAGCCTTGATGGCGTCGCAGATGGTCACCCGCGATTCTTCGAGAAACTGCTTGGTGCCCATCCGCGGTTTGGTAATGATATCGACTGCCCCGTATTCCAGGGCTCTGAGCGCCGATTCGCTGCCGCTTTCGGCAAGGCTTGAACACATCACCACCGGCATGGGATGTTGGTTCATGATTTTTTGCAGGAAGGTCAAGCCGTCCATGCGCGGCATCTCAATATCAAGGGTAATGACATCGGGAACCACCGTTTTCAGCCGTTCGGCCGCGAGAAAGGGGTCGGCGGCGGTGCCGACGACCTCAATTTCCGGGTCGGAATTCAGCATTTCACAGAGGGTCTGTCGCACCAGCGCCGAATCGTCAACAATCAACACTTTGATTTTACTCATTTATTCTCCAACGCACAATGCATTGCCGGTATTTTTGAGCCGACGCAGATAGACATCGCCAGTTTTTATGGAAAATAACAATTTCCGTCCCCGGACCCCACCAATATCGGAGTTAGCAATCGCCAGACCGAGTTCCGCCAGAGTTCTTTTGGCCTGGGAAATATTTTGCTCGCCGATGGCCATGCGGTCCTCCCCGTATTCGCCACCGGCCAGCACCTTGGCGCCGCCGAAGAGTTTAACGATCAGGTCTATTTTTCCGGCATATTCCAGCATTTTTCCGAAGACATATTGAATGGCGGAGTCGACATACTGGACATTTACATCGTCTGTCGGGTTGCACGGGTACATGGCATGGCAGATCGCCCCGATCTTGTTGCTTGGGGAAAAGATGGTGACCGCAATGCATGATCCAAGAATGGTGCTCACCAGTATCGGATTTTGGGAAATGATCACCTCGCCCGGCTTGAGGTACACATTGCTGCTATGCCCGTTGATACAATCCCTCATGATTTAAGGTATACGGTCGATCCCACTGCCTTAAAATCAACATCAATACCGTTCAGCGTTTCGGAGTGGCCGAGGAAAAGGTAACCGCCCGGCCGCAACTGTCGATGAAATTTCTGCATCAGGCTCTGTTGTGTTGGTTTATCGAAATAGATTACTACATTCCGACAGAAGATTATATCCATTTTCTCCGATAAACCGAAGTCGTTATCCATGAAATTAATTCTCTTAAAGGTGATCATGGCGCGAAGTTCCGGGCAAATACGAATGAGGCCGCGCTGCCGGTCACGGCTTCGCAACAGATACCTTTTCTTGATATGCATGGCGATGTCGTCCGTCCGTTCCTCAGAGTAAATGGCCTTGCGGGCGGTGTCGAGGATCCTCGTGCTGATGTCCGAGGCAAGGATGGAAAAATGGCAATTGCGCTGTTCGGCGGCGTAGTCGGAAATGACCATAGCCAGGGTGTAAGGCTCCTCGCCGCTGGAGCATCCGGCGCTCCATATACGTATCGGGTGGGAGTGCGACCTATCCTGCTTGCTGAGGATTGTCGGTAGAGCTCTTTGTGTCAGGAAGTCAAAATGACCGGGCTCGCGGAAAAAATCGGTCTTGTTGGTGGTTACCACATCGATGAGATGGACGAGCTCCGATAGCAATCCCTGCGGACTGAAGACAAACTCTGCGTACTCCTCAAAGGTGGCGAGGTCGTGGGTTTTGAGGCGCTTTTGCAGTCGCGCTTCCAGCATGGTTTTTTTGCTTGGCGGCAATTGAATGCCGACTTGATCATAGATAAAGGAACTGAACTGTTGAAAAACCTTGTCCTTCATCTTTGCTGGTTGGGAGAAAGTCATGGCTGCTCGCTTTCCTGCCTTTTAGTACCTTAGAAAATCCTTTCTTGTTTTTAAGAAAGGATTTTCGTGAAGGTACTAATTCCCTCTTGTGGGGGGAAGAGTATGGGTTTTATTGATGGTTCCCATGCAGCGCATGGGAACCATCACTGCTGCACCACCGGCTTATTGCTCCGCACCTCCCTGCAACTCGGTAAGTTCCTCGGCGGAAAAAACCTTGTCGATATCGAGGATCATGACAAAGATATCTCCCACCTTGCCCATGCCCTTGATAAAGGCCGTATTGAGCTTAGTGCCGAGTTTCGGTGCCGGTTCGATGACGCTGGGTTCCATTTCCACCACCTCCTGCACCGAATCGGCAAGGACGCCTAGGACAATCGCCTCGCCGTGCAGGCTCACCTCAACAACGATGATACAGGTGTTGATGGTCTGTTCGGTGCGCGTCATGGCAAAATTCAGCTTCAGATCGATGACCGGCACGACGCTACCGCGCAGGTTGATGACCCCGCGCATAAAATCAGGGGTCTGAGGTACCTTGGTTATTGATGTTATTTCCAGTATCTCTCTGACCTTTGCCACGTCAAAGGCGAAGATCTCATCGGCCAGCTTAAAGGTCAAGTACTGCACAGTTTCAGTTATTCCTGCTACACTCATGGTTTTTCCTCCTTGACCCAATTAGAATTTTTCGAACTCCTCATCAAGAATATCCGGTCCACCCTTGCCGCCCATGTCGAGGTGTATAGCACCTTGGGGCCTAGCTACGGACTTACCTTTCTTGGCTGCTGCGGGCTTGGGGGCGGCTATGGCCTGCACCTTGGGGGCCGTAACATGGCTGATGGCCAGTTGCCGATGTTGCGGGGCGCTTACCGCATGACGCTGCTTGGTATCCAAGGTGAAGAAGGCAATGGTCGCCTTCAGTTGCTCTGCCTGGCTGGAAAGTTCCTCGGTGGTCGAGGCCATCTCTTCGGCCGATCCGGCGTTTTGCTGGATTACTTGGTCGAGCTGCTGGATCGCCTTGTTGATCTGATCGGCGCCGGTATCCTGTTCCTTGCTGGAGGCACTAATTTCCTGGACTAGCTCGGCGGTCTTCTGGATATCCGGGAGCATTTTGTTGAGCATCTCCCCGGCCTGCTCGGCAATGGCGACGCTGGAGGTGGAGAGCTTGCTGATCTCTCCGGCTGCCGACTGGCTGCGTTCCGCCAGTTTCCGTACCTCGGAGGCGACAACTGCAAAGCCCTTGCCGTGTTCGCCGGCCCTTGCCGCCTCGATGGCAGCGTTGAGTGCCAGGAGGTTGGTTTGACGGGCTATTTCCTCAATGATGGAGATCTTCGTGGCAATTTCCTTCATGGCCGCAACGGTTTCCGTCACCGCCTTGCCGCCTTCTCTGGCGTCGGAGGCACTCTTCACCGCGATCTTTTCGGTCTGCATGGCGTTGTCGGTATTCTGGCGGATATTCGAGGCCATTTGCTCCATGCTCGAGCTGATCTCTTCAGCGCTGGCCGCCTGTTCGGTTGCGCCCTGCGACATCTGCTGGGCGGTTGCGCTCATCTCTTGGCCGCCGGTGGCGACATTATCAGCTGCACTCTGCACCTCGGTTACCACCTCTTTCAGTTTGTCGACCATATTAGCCAGACTTTCCATCAGTTCATCTTTTTCGCAGCGTTTTTTTAATTCCACCATCAAGTTGCCCTGGGCTACCTGTTTGGCATTGGCGGTGATTCCGTTGGTTGCTTCAATGAGGACGTTGAGGTTATTCTTGATCTGGTTGTACTGCCCTTTATAGGTGTCGGTGATGGTCGGCGGCATGTCGCCCTTGGATACCCTGTCGACGTAATCGGCAGTGACCATAAGTGGTCCGACGATATTGGTGACGGTATCGTTGACCCCGGAAACCAGCTTGTTCCAGCCGCCGACAAAGAGCGACGCGTCGGCGCGTTTATCCAGTTGTCCGTCGGCCGCACCTTGAATAAGGACATCGGTCTGGGCAAGAAGATCGTTCATCATCTTGACCATGTTGTTCAAGTTGCCCTTGATGACGTTGTACTCGCCTTTGTATTCGGTAGTGATGGTGGGTGGAATAACACCTTTGGCAACCTTGTCGACGTAGTCGGCGGTTACTCTTAAGGGGTTGACGATATTGACGACCGTGTCGTTGACTCCAGCTACCAGCTTGTTCCAGCCGCCGACGAAGAGCGATGCGTCGGCCCGTTTTTCCAGTTCGCCATTGGCAGCACCCTGAATAAGGACATCGGTCTGGGCAAGAAGATCGTTCATCATCTTGACCATATTGTTGAGGTTGCCCTTGATGACGTTGTACTCGCCTTTGTATACGGTGGTGATAGTCGGCGGGATGACGCCTTTAGCAACCTTGTCCACATAGTCGGCAGTTACTCGCAGTGGTTCCACGATATTCACGACGGTGTCATTGACGCCTGCCACCAACTTGTTCCAGCCGCCGACAAAGAGGCTGGTATCTGCCCGTTTATCCAGTTCGCCATTGGCAGCGCCCTGAATAAGTACATCGGTCTGGGCAAGAAGGTCGTTCATCATCTTGACCATGTTGTTTAGGTTGCCCTTGATGACGTTGTACTCGCCTTTATATTCAGCGGTGATGGTGGGTGGAATAACACCTTTGGCAACCTTGTCGACGTAGTCGGCGGTTACTCTTAAGGGGTTGACGATATTGACGACCGTGTCGTTGACTCCAGCTACCAGCTTGTTCCAGCCGCCGACGAAGAGCGATGCGTCGGCCCGTTTATCCAGTTCGCCATTGGCAGCACCCTGAATAAGGACATCGGTCTGGGCAAGAAGATCGTTCATCATCTTGACCATGTTGTTGAGGTTGCCCTTGATGACGTTATACTCGCCTTTATATTCAGCGGTGATGGTGGGTGGAATAACACCTTTAGCGACCTTGTCGACGTAGTCGGCGGTTACTCTTAAGGGGTTGACGATATTGACGACGGTGTCGTTGACTCCAGCTACCAGCTTGTTCCAGCCGCCGACAAAAAGAGTGGCGTCGGCGCGTTTATCCAGTTCGCCATTGGCAGCGCCTTGGATAAGGATATCGGTTTGGGCAAGAAGATCGTTCATCATCTTGACGACGTTGTTGAGGTTGATTTTGATCTCGTTGAAATCGCCGTTATAGCTGTCGGTGATGGTCGGTGGGATGTCCCCCTTGGAGATCCGATCGACATACTCTGCTGCAACATTGAGCGGACCGATAACCGCGTCGAGACAATCATTGACGCCCTGGACGATATTTTTGAAGTCGCCCTGATGTTTGGCTGCATCGGCGCGGGTGGCAAGTTTACCTTCTACAGCAGCTTTCGAGAGCATTTTTGCGTCGACAACAAGGGCATTAACGGCGTCGATACAGACGTTGAGGTTGTTTTTGATCTCGTTGAAATCGCCATTATAACTGTCGGTAATTTTCGGTGGAATATCGCCCTTGGAGATTCGATCGACATATTCGGCTGCAACATTGAGCGGTCCGATAACCGCGTCGAGACAATCATTGACGCCCTGGACGATATTTTTGAAGTCGCCCTGATGTTTGGCGGCATCGGCACGGGTGGCAAGTTTACCATCTACAGCGGCTTTCGAGAGCATTTTTGCGTCGACAACAAGGGCATTAACGGCATCAATACAAACGTTGAGGTTGTTTTTGATCTCGTTGAAGTCGCCGTTATAGCTGTCGGTAATCTTCGGCGGGATGTCGCCCTTGGAGATCCGATCGACATATTCGGCGGCCACATTAAGCGGTCCTATAACCGCATCAAGACAGTTATTAACGCCGACGACGATTTTTTGATAATCCCCCTGGTGTTTCGAGGCATCGGCACGGGTGGCAAGTTTACCTTCCACTGCCGCCTTAGACAGCATGCCTGCATCGGCCACCAGAGCGCGGATGGTGTCCATCATTTTTTTCATCGCCGCCATGACACTGGTGGTATCGCCGGAAGCAAGAGTAATTTCCCTGGACAGATCACCAACGCCAACCAAATTTGCGATCTCGCCCACCTGTTTCGGGTCGGCGCCCAGTTGTTTCAGGACAATGCGGGCGATAAAGAAACCGAGGCCGATGGCAACCAGGGCGCCGAGTATGGCCAGGATGGTCATAATGGTGCTGGCTCTATTGGCGAGAACAGTGTTTTCGTCTGAGGTAAGTTTTGCCTGGTGGAGTTTGCTCTCCATCAGTTTGTCGATGAGGTTCTGCATTTCGCGGGATGCCTTGCCTGCTTCGCCTTGCAATAGGGCATTAGCTTCGGAGTCTTTATCTGCTTGAGCCAGTTGTATGGCCTTTTCCTGTAGCGGTTCTAAAGCAGCTTTGGATTTTTTGAGATCATCGAAGAGCTTGCGGCCCTCATCAGTTAAGATGGTTTTTTCAAAAGCGCCTAAGTCCTTTGCCAGGCTCTCACGGAGTTCCTTGATGCGACCGAAGAAATTTTCTTTGTCTTTCTCAGTGGAAGCGGTAATGATATCCCGAAGATTGACTCGTATACGCTGGAAGGCGATAGATGCATCGGCTATATCCCCAAGGGGTACGGTGATTTTCTCATAAAGCCTTGTGTCCGCAGCATCAATCTGCTTGATGTTGTAAATCCCGAATCCACCGATCGCCCCGGCAATAATCGCCACCGTAATAAATCCGGCCAGCAGTTTTCCTTTCAGTGTCATGTTGTTGAACCAGCTCATGTTTTTTCCTCCATGATGTGTTTTTGGTGGCAATTATTGTTGAAACAGCCTGCTCGTAAACTGCGCTTTCACCTTTGGTTGAATCGTGGTTTTGTTCATTTTCGCATTGCGGGGAAATTAGAGAGTAATAGCTTTTTTCTGCATCGCCGCCCCTCCTCTTTGTTGTCTCGCTATGAGTTTGGTTGAGGTATCAATTGTGGTCCTCATTGGTTACCTTGCCTATCTTCTTCTTAGGCTTTTTCGTTCCCCGAGGTCTAGGCACATTTCTTCAGATTTTCCAACGTTTGCCGAATAATTTTGTCACACCCGTGTGTCAGTGGAGCATCATGCCCGGCATAGATGCTCTCTATTGCCCGACCGGCAAGTTTCATCAGTCCGGCCATAGACTCCCTGGTGTATTCCTCACAACTTTGATGTGGCCTTAACTGCGTGTCCCCGGAAAACAGCGCCATTACCGCCGGTGCATACAGACATATGGAATCCGACGAATGGCCGGGTGTATGGATGACTTCGAGAAAATCGTCGCCGGCCTTGACGAAACGGCCGTCCGGCAGCAGTTCATCGACTCCGGGGCCATCGATATAGGCAAGTACCCTGGCTCCATAGCGTTCCTTGACCGCCATGACCCCGGCTGCATGGTCAAAATGGTTATGGGTGAGAATGATCTGCTCGATGGCCACCTTGCCGAAGCCGGTGGAGAGGCCCTCTATTTCCTGCAAAACAAAGCCGTCTACCCCCGGATCGATAAGGGTATTGACGTCTTCGACCCGGTTCCAGTCGCCGAGGATCAGATACGAATGGCAGCTGTAAGTTCGTTCATTCTTCTTCAAAGGGATTATCCTCACTCCTCAGTCTCCAATCTTTTTGTACAGTTGTGCGTCCGGCACTACCTGGGTGAAGAGATGCGCCACCTCTTGAGGTAATTTCTGGGTATTTTCGTTGGCCAGATAGCCGCCAGGGGCCAGGGCCTGGTGAAACATCTTGAACACCTCAACCCGCTCCGGATACTGAAAATGGAGCAGGACATTCTTGCAAACGATCAGACAGTAGTCCTGGCCGGCTGGTTTCAGCGACAGGAGGTCGTGATACTGGAAGTAAATTCGGTCGCGGAGGATAGGTTTTACGCGGGAATGGCCGGGTTTCTCCGCTGGTTCGAAATATTTGGCCAAGAGTTCTGCTGGGGTGCGCTGCAATTCGTCGTTCGGATAAGTCGCCGCATTAACGATATCGCCGAAGTTATTGGCGCTGTCATGATCGGTGGCATCAATGCGCAGGTTTTTGAAGCCGAAGGAGTTCATCTTTTCGGCAAAGATCATGGCGATGGTATAGGTCTCCTGGCCGAGGGCGCAGCCGGCATCCCAGATTTTGATGCGACTCCGGCCGCTGGCGTAGGGAATCATATGGTCGGCGGCGTGCTCAAGCGTCGGTTGATCGCGCATGAAAAAGGTAAATGCCATGTCATTACCTACTATTTTATATAAATTGTGTTTTTTATGATCGGAAGTGAACCTTTTTTAAAAGATTCAAGTATCGAATCGTTCTTTTCCGATCTTCGCTATCTGGGAGGAGGATCTTCCCATCAAAGCATTAGCGAGAAACATGCCAGATTTGAGTCGTTGTGTTTTTCCGTTATGTTATCAAAATGATGGGTATAGAGGGATCGGTAGTTTGAGAGGAAAAATGGAGAAACACAAAGGGAGAAGAGCAGGGAAACAAGAAATGGAGGTAAATTTACCACCTTTTCTCGCCAGGATCCGAGACGTAGGTTAACGAGGTAGGTATTCTGCCACACTGTCTTGCGACTTATGGTACCGAAATATTTAAGAGAGTATACTTGGCAACGGTTGTGCCGCATGTTTTCTCGGGGAGGTAAATTTACCGCCATTTCTGAGGAGATATAACCACACCGTGAAAGACTAGGGGCTGACGATGTTAGGCAATCCGTGCGGGAAGAGTACGCGGCAATGATTCTCGATTACGCTAGAATCATTGTATCATGTAATGTTCTGATTTTACGTAGTAATAGTGTGGCGATATAGATGTGAACGCTATGTAACGTAGGAGTGTGTTCGGTACTGGTGAAATAGAAAATGGCGATTTATTGAGGAGGTAACTTTGCCTCCCGTGAGAATGCCGTAGAGGCGGGACAGCGATATGTTGGTCACGGAACACGAAAATTAGTCTTGCACTGAGGCCGGCTTCCTCCCTATTCTCTCCTGCCGCTTCATTTTCAGCTTATTTTTATCGGCAACCTGACTGTAAAGGTCGTACCTTCGCCAATCGCCGTAATATAGGTGAGAGTACCGTCGTGTTTTCGGGTGACGACATCATAGGCGATGGCCAATCCCTGGCCGGTGCCGCTGCCTACCGCCTTGGTAGTGAAGAAGGGGTCAAAGATTTTCGCCTTAGCAAAATCTGGGATACCGCATCCTGTATCGGCAAAATGGATCAGGACGGAAGAACCGTCAACCCTGGTTGTTACGGTAATGAGTCCCTTGTTACCTACCGGGGTTCGTCCTAGTTTCTCGGTGATGGTATGAGCGGCATTAACCAGAAGGTTGAGAAATACCTGGCCTATTTCGCCTGCCAGACAGACAACCTTGGGAAGATCAGGGGCAAGATCAAGCTGGAGTTCTGAACTGTATTTCCACTCGTTACGGGCCACTGTCGCCGTCGTTTCGATGAGACGGTTGATATCGACAAGTTCGGCCTCTTTGCCGCCGGGATGGGAGAACTCTTTCATCGCCCGCACCAGGTGCGTGACACGGGACAGACCTTCTCGGGACTGTTGGATTGCCATGGGAATTTCTTTTTCAAGAAAAGGCCAGTCGGCGGTTTCCAGGGCTTGTTTCAGGACATCGCCGGTCAGCGTCTTTTCGGCATTGGCCGTGACCAGTGTCTTTACCATCTTCTGAATATCCGCGAAAGTGTCTTCAAGAAAGCTGACATTCGAGCTGACAAATTGGGTGGGGGTATTGATCTCATGGGCGATGCCGGAGGCAAGCTGGCCGACCGACTCAAGCTTATGTGTTTGCAGCAGCTGGGCATGGAGGATTTCCTTTTCCTTCAGGCTTTTTTTCTGTTCGCTTTTGTTATTTAACGTAATTATCAGCTGTTCGATATTAAAAGGCTTAATGATAAATGCCGCAGCACCGTACGTCATCATCTGCCGCATGTTGCCTGCGTCTTTCTCTGTGCTCATGACGACAAAAGGAATATGAGAATACAACGGATTTCGATGGAGTGTTGCACACAGCTCAAGCCCATCCATTTCCGGCATATACACATCTGAGAGAATGAAATCCGGTAGTGCGCTTTGGATGATTTCAATGGCCTTTTTACCATTCTCCGCAGTAAGCACCTGATACCCTTCCTTTACAAGTCCCTCCTGAAGCGCAAGACGAACCGAAATTGAATCGTCCACCACAAGAATCCTGGGCTTCTGTATTGAGTGTTCAGGGGAGCTGTTCAAGGGGACTTTCAGTGCTGGAAAAGGATCGGTTTTTTTGCTTTTGTCTAAATCGGTTAAAGATTGGTTGGACATAATTTTTAGCCCTCATGGTAATTGCGCAATTTTCAAACCGTTATAAGCAGTGAAACCTTGCCGCGCATTTTGCTTTTCTATTACGGTTTTATTCAGAAAAACAGCGAAAATGGGTAAAAAAATACAACCTCTCTTCAGGCTATTAACAACTGCACCATTCGAAAAAAAGGCGGACGGTGTCGGGACAGAGCTGGCTCCCCGAGGCCTTGCCGATGACATCAATGGCTTTGCCATGTTCCATCCCCTTTCTGTACGGCCTGTCGCTTGTGAGTGCGTCGTAAGTATCTGCCACCGATGTCATTCTGGCCGTTAAGGGAATAGACTGGCCGATCAAGCCTTGTGGATATCCCCTGCCGTCCATTCTTTCATGGTGGGAATACACAACCGGAAGAATATCCAAGATGCTGGGAATGGTTTTAATGATAGAGGCACCGATGGAGGGGTGCTGTTGAATATGCTCAAATTCGTCGTCGCTCAACTTGTCAGGTTTTAATAGTACATTGTCCCTGATTCCGATCTTCCCAATGTCATGAAGCCTTCCTGCTATCAGGGCACGCTCAATGGTAGGTTCTGAACCTCCCGAATATTCCACCAGACCTGCCAAGATCCGGGATACCCGCTCTGAATGGCCCCGCGTATATTGGTCTCTAGCCTCTAAGGCCTTCACAAGACTTGTGATGCCGGCGAGCAACAATTTGTGTTCACCGTCCAGCCTTTCATTTTCCTTTAAAAGAAGCATAAATTCATACGAAAATATCTTATTCAAAGTCATTGTCAGCTGTTCGATATTAAACGGCTTAATGATAAACGCCGCCGCACCGTGCGTCATCATCTGCCGCATGTTGCCAGCGTCGTTCTCTGTACTCATGACGACAAAGGGAATATGAGAAAATAACGGATTTCCATGGAGTGTCGCACACAGTTCAAGACCATCCATCTCAGGCATATACACATCGGAAAGTATCAAATCGGGCAGAGTGTCTTTGAGGATTTCAATGGCTTTTTTACCATTCTCGGCAGTAAGCACCTGATATCCTAATTTTTCAAGTCCATCCTGAAGCGCAAGACGAACCGAAATCGAATCGTCCACGACAAGAATCTTGGTCTCCTTTTTAGGATGGTCAATGGATCTTACAAGGGGTTCTTTCCATGTGGGAGCAAGATTGGTTATTTTTTCATTTTTGTCCAAATCGGTAAAAGAATAGATGGACATATTTTTTTCCCTACTTGATGTTTGCGTATAGATGGATAACGGTCTATCGAAAATTCTGGTTGCTTATATAACTTGTTCATGTTCCCTAGTTTCAGCCATTTTCGCCAGATCCACAGGCGAGAGAATCAGCGCCACCGAGCCATCGCCAAGGATAGTAGCCCCGGAGATGCCCTTTACATCTTGGTACAGCGCCCCAAGCGGCTTGATAACCGTCTGGTGCTCGCCAACTACAAAGTCGACGACAAAGCCGATGCGGGAGCCATGCACTGCAACGATGACGATCTGTTCGATTTCCGGGCGCTCTCCGGGAACGGAGAATTGATCGCGGAGACAGATGTAGGGTGTGAGATGGCCCCTGACGTTGGCAACATTGCGGCCATGGGAATTAACGATGTCCAGCCGTGACAGCTCGACACATTCTTCAATCGCGGCAAGCGGCAGGACAAAATGGCTGTCGCCGATCTTCACCAGGAGGCTTTCGATAATGGCGAGGGTCAGGGGGATCTTCAGGGTGATGGTGGTGCCGACACCAAGTTCACTATCAACGACAATCGTTCCACGCAATCCCTCAATACCCCGTTTGACGACATCCATGCCGACGCCGCGCCCGGAAACACTGGTGACCTTGGCGGCCATGGAAAAACCGGGGGCGAAGATATAGCTGTAGATCTCCTGGTCGGTCAGTTCGGCGATAGGCGATACCATGCCGAGTTCGATGGCTTTTTTATGGATGGCATCGCGGTTGATGCCGCCGCCGTCATCATAGATGGTGATAAGCACTGAATCACCGGCATGTTCGGCTCCCATACGAATAGTGCCGGTGGCCGGTTTGCCGGCGGCTACACGCTTATCCGGTTTCTCAATACCATGGTCGATACTGTTGCGGATGATATGGACCAGCGGGTCGTTGAGCTTTTCGATAACCGTTTTGTCGATCTCGGTCTCGGCTCCGAAGGTATCCATTTCAATCTCTTTACCGAGTTCCATGGAAAGATCGCGGACCAGCCGTTTGAATTTGCTGAAGGTGCTGCCGATGGGCAGCATGCGGATGTTTAAGGCGGTATCCCGCAGTTCGTTGGTCAGTCGCTCCACCTCTTCGGCGATAGCGACAAAGTCGGGTTCACCCATTTTACCCGCGACCTGGGTAAGGCGGGCCTGGACGGTAACCATTTCGCCTACCAGGTTGACCAGCTGGTCGAGCCTTTCTGCCGGTACGCGGATGGAGGCGGCGGCCTCAGGGGCGGCCATTCGTTCCTGGCGGGCATTTTTCACATGCTGCTGCTCGGCCAGGGCCGACTGGACTTTTTCCTCAGTGACCATCCCGCCCGCTACCAATAATTCTCCGAGAGGTTTTTGCTGCTCCAGAACCGTCTGCAGCTTATCTGCCGACAGGTCACCGCGCTCTATAAGGATTTGCCCCAGTTTGCTCACTTCGTTGTCGGTCTTGCTGGCGTCGTCGATCAGTTTAATGGTGATTCGGCAGTCGTCCTCGACGAAGATGAAGACATCCTTGATTGCTGCCTCGCCGCGGCTTGTGGTGAGCACTATGTCCCAATAAAGATAGCAATGTTCGGCAACAAGGGTGTCGAGGGTCGGGACATTATTGAAGTGGGCGGTAATCTGGCATGTCCCCAAGTCGCGCAGTTCGTTGAGGAGAGAAAGTGGATTGCTGCCGCACAATAGCAGTTCCCGGTTTGGTTCAAAGCGGATACGCCAGGTTTGCAGCTCAGTCTCTTTCGGCTTCACCACCTCAACAGGTGGGGCAGAGGGTGCCGTCTGGTCCTGGGCTGCCTCGACTGGTTTCGCCAAGGTGCGCAGCCCGGCGATGATGGCATCGCCTGCGTTCCCGTCGATCTCACCGAGCCCTGAGGAGGCATCGAGCAGTGCGGAGATATGGTCACGTGATTGCAAGGTTAGGTTAAGGAGCTCTTTTGTCACCTTCATCTTGCCGTTGCGAACCAGATCAAAGACAGTTTCCACCTCATGGGTGAAAGCGGCGATTGTGTCGAATCCGAACATTGCGCCGGAACCTTTGATCGTGTGCATAGCCCGGAAGACTCGGCTTATAAGATCATGGTCGTCCGGGGTTTCTTCCAGGTCGAGAAGGGAAGTTTCAAGTTCGGCGAGCAATTCGATAGCTTCTTCACGATAAGCGGCAACGTGTTGTTCCATCATGGCGTCAATCCTTTTTGTCCCAGTTATTTTGGGTTGGCACTTATCGTAGGATGCATTTCATGCACCCTACTGCAATTCTTTGGCCTTGTTACCTATGACCTAGCCAAGCAATTTCTTGACCACGGCAATTAACTGTTCCGGCTTGAACGGTTTGACGATCCAGCCGGTGGCTCCGGCGGACTTGCCTTCCGACTTTTTGCTATCCTGAGATTCGGTGGTCAGCATGACTATGGGGATGAATTTATTGAGGGCACTGGCCCGCACCCCTTTGATAAGGCCGATGCCGTCGAGCTTTGGCATGTTGAGGTCGGTCAGCAGCATATCGACCTTTTTGCTGCCGAGTTTCGTCAGCGCGTCCTGGCCGTCCACCGCCTCGATGACCTCATAGCCGTTTTGCTTGAGGGTAAAGGCGACCATCTGCCGTACACTTGCCGAATCGTCGGCGGTCATAATCAATTTGCCCATTACTATAATCCTCCGAACTTACGAAAACATGAAGGGTTATCGATTTTACAATGGTCATGGCGCTCCGAGCCGGCGGCAGTGGCAAGACGCAGCAGGGTTGTCGGCAGAGGGCCACGGTAGATAAATTTCTTTCCAGCCGCCGAGGCGGTTTGACAGGCTGAGCAGAGAACCTGCACGGCGGTGATGTCCATTTCGACGTTTTCGCGGAAGTCGATTACCACGGTTGCCGCTTCTGCCAGACCGCTGCGAAGCAACTGGGCGAAGTCGGCTATTGTCTCAATGGTCAGGTGATCGCCGCTGTTGATGACCAGCTCGTCGTGCCGGTCGCCGGTCAGGGCATTTTGCACTTGGTCCATAAGTTTGCCGGTACCTTTGGGCGTTACCATATTGTCTCCTTGTAGTCCGGTTTGATTATTTGTTTCTCTTCGCCAGGAAGCGACCTAGTTCGCAGTCTGACTGGAGTATATGTGATTCTAGCCAATTCTGCAAAAACGCGAGAATCTCCAGGAAAAAAGGTTTTTGCTTCTTCAAGTAATTGGCGTGCATTTCAACAACTTCTGCAGAAAACTTGGCGTGCTTCTGTTTGTGTCGGTCGATGTCGGGGAAGCCACTCTCCAGCATAATTTTCTCTTCTGCGCTAAAATGGTATGTTGCGTAATCGATAAGCTCTTCGAACAACTCGGCCAGGATATCGGGGGGAGCTTGGCGGAGAAAGTCCCGGTGGGTCTTGTTGAGGAGTTCCACAAGGTGCAGGTGGTGCTCGTCAATCTGCGCTACGCCGATAAAAAAACGATCTTGCCATTCAAAAATTGCCATTTTTGACTCCCTTACTTGGTTCTCTCAATATTGTAGGATGGGTTTTATGCACCTTACTTTTTAAAATAAATCTACATTATCACCAAATTCCGTATCATTGACTGGTGGTACGGTGGTTTTGGCCTGGACCTTGGCCGGCCCCACCCCATGCCTGCTGGCGATGCTTTCATGAATTCGCCGCTCACTTTCCATGGTGTAACGTTTGGCCATGAGGCGCAGATCCTCTTTGAACGCCTCACTGGCCGGATGCAGTTGCCTGGCCTCGCTGAAAATCTTCTTAAGACTTATCAAAACGGCATCTGCCAGGGCCTTGGTCCGTTCGTGCACGTCAATACCGCCGGTGAGAGTTTCAATCTCGCTGGAAAGAAAGGCGACCTGATTTTTCACCTGGGAAAGCAACGCTAAAAGTTCATCACCCATTTTGTCGAGAACGCTGAGAATGCTGACCAGCTCGTCCTTCATGCCGGTCAGTCGCACCGTGAGATTCTCCTCGCTGCTGTTAACTTCGGCGGACAGCTGATGGGTGGTAGAGTCAATCTCCGCTAAGGTCTTGGTGATCAGGTCGGTGCAGTCCACAGCTTCATTGGATAACTGGCCGATTTCTTCGGCCAGGACGCTCAACGATGCTCCTTCCCTGCCGGTGGAGGCAGCCTTGATTCGTGCATTGAGAGCGATTTGCATAATATCGCGGCCAATACCCTCAATATCGGTAACAAAGCCGGTGATCTCACCCACTGTCCCGGTGACATTCCTCATGATCCCAGCCACTTCGGCATTGCTATCGGCACAGGAGCCCAGGAGGGCTGCAAGTGAGGTCATCTGGCTACTCACCTCGTCTATAAACGAGGTTCCTGATGCATCGAGTGTTCCTGTTTGTTCAAAGATATCTTTGGCCATCTGCTTTTGTTTACTGCCTATCAACTGGAGATTGCGGACAATAGCAACCACCGCCGAGTAAAGCTCAGATGAGGCGAACTGCAACTGGGCCTGCTGCAGTTCACAGACATCGCCGACCATGCCGATAAGAGTCTGGCATTGGTTGTCCTCGGTCGGGGCATCTGAAGTCTGCAGTGCTGCAAAAGCCGGAAGCAAGCCTTCAATAGCTTCAACAACATGTTCAACCTGCTGCCGATAAATGTCATGAAACTGCATGGATTGAACGATAGTGCTGATATTTCCTGTGTTTTCTATGGATATCGTGGAGATAAGACTACCCAGCCGGGAGAAGTGACCTTTGACCTCCTCCAGTTCTGCCAGGCTTTCGCTGGTATTGCCGAGAGTAGTTTCGGCTTTGGCGTCCTGCTGCGCCTTGACAGTTTTTATGTGAAAGTTGTTTTTGTTGATGCTTGTCGTGAGCAGAGCGCGAAGCTCCAGGATGGCGTTGACCTTTTCTTTGATCAGCTGCGACAGTTTTTTAATATCTATGGCGAGATTGATGAATTCACCGCCCATTTCCCCTATGTGGGTACTCTCGATCTTGATCGATACCTCAAGGATATACAGATGCTTACACATCCTCTTTACCCCGAGGAGAGGCGTTCCCACCTCCTTCAGCAGGTCACCCACCGAATTCAAGGTAGCGCAGCTGGTTTCGCTCAGACTTTGGGCCTGGCCCAGGTACTTGTCCATTTCACTGAGGATTTCCCGTAACCTATGAATCAGGGACTGGAGGCGCTCACCGGAGGCCACCTCGACCAGCTGCTGCGCCGTCCCGGAAAGATCAAAGGCCTGTTGATGAATTTCCTGCATTCGGGCGCCGATTTGGAGAAACTCACGCTCAGTGGCACCTGCCAGCATGCGCAGTGTTTCGAGCGAGGAGGTGAGAATGGGGCGCCAGACCTGAAGGTGATCTGTTCCTGCCGAGGCCGCTCTAAGTGAAAACTCTGGCTGGATTGTCATAGCGAGTTCCTGTCCGATGCGGGCTGCTTGGGTTGTAACGAAACTGGATGTAGTCGCCTTATCAAGCTGTCTATCATTTTATCTCCGCTTCGGTGGGTTTCATGTCCCGCACGGGTGTAAGGATGAAAAATGTGAAAAGCTGTTCTTTCCGAGTTTTTGTCGACAACCATTTGATATTAAGTAGTTTTCGTAATTTAAAAAAACCGGAAAAGATTCTTGGTATAGCCCATGATGATTTTTTAGAGTTGCCTGCAAGGATGAGAGCGAAAAACATGCCAGAATCTCCTGTTATTTGGAATTGGCAATATTTCCAGCGCGTTTATTGTGACACATCAATTTGTTGAGGCGAGGGAACTACACATCTTAGCAGCGACAGATCGCTGGTCCTTTTGAACAGGAGGTAAATTTACCTCCTGTTTCGGCGCCTCCCGGTCGCTTTTTTAAGGTCAGTCGATGATGAAGGTGGTGCTTGTCAATTAAAAATTTGCGATATTAGACAGATATCTCTATTTATGTATATTTTCACAGATACTAATAGCGGGAGGTGAATTTACCACCCGCTGCATTTTCAACGTACCCTTCCTTCGTCGTTGTTTGGGTCAATAAGTGCTGTTTGTAAAGCATGTTAAATAAGTACCTCCCGAATAAGTACCGCAATACTTTTTCTTCCCAGTGGTTTCATGGCAAATCCTTTAATTCCAAGGGATTTAGCCTTCTCCTCCGAGATAAGACTGCTGTAGCCGGTGCAGAGGATGATCGGCATAAATGGGCGTATCTGCAGGATGCGCCGTGCCAGGTCGCTGCCGGTCATGCCCGGCATGGTCTGGTCGGTGATCACCAGGTCGAACGCATCAGGCTGATTCTGAAAGGTCGTCAGGGCTTCGAGGCTGTTGGAACGGACAGTTACGTGATAACCGAGTCGTTCAAGCATGATTTTACTCATTTCCGCAAGAATTTCCTCATCATCAATAAAGAGGATACGTTCATTGCCGAGTCCAACGATCTCCTCCGGTTTACCGTGTCTTTTCGGCAAGCCTGCCATGACACCATAAAAGTGATCTGCTACAATCGGTACCCTTCTTATAACCAATGGAGGATTACCGATGGATCAATCACCAGCATTCCCCCTCGCTACACTACCAGAA
>Ga0209697_10003304_pt1 | contig 22116 bp, 19 predicted proteins | sample AliMusrvi5mmetaG_FD_184115 | JGI IMG/M metagenome (GOLD analysis project Ga0209697, IMG submission 184115) | Freshwater lake bacterial and archeal communities from Alinen Mustajarvi, Finland, to study Microbial Dark Matter (Phase II) - Alinen... | ecosystem: Environmental > Aquatic > Freshwater...
TGCGAGCCGCTCGGGCGACATGCTGGCCATTTGCGATGTTGACGACCGCAAGCTAGGTGCGGCTGGCGAGCGCCGCTTCAAAAAGGCCAAGAAGTTCAATGATTACCGCCAGATGCTCGACGAAATGGGCAAGAGCATCGACGCCGTGACCGTGAGCACGCCCGACCACTGTCATGCCGTGGTGGCCGCAATGGCATTGAAGATGAAGAAGCATTGTTTCGTGCAGAAGCCGCTGACCCGCTCGATCCACGAGGCCCGCGTGCTCGGCCAGTTGGCTCGTGAGAATGGAGTTGCCACGCAGATGGGCAACCAGGGAACGGCCAACAACGGTCTGCGCAAGGCGGCCGCTGCGGTTCAGGCTGGTGCGCTGGGAACCGTGAAAGAGGTCCATGTCTGGACCAATCGGCCGATCTGGCCGCAAGGCGGAAATCGTCCCCCGGCAGCCAAACCGCCCGAGAATCTGCATTGGGATCTATGGCTCGGCCCAGCACCGGTGCGGCCCTATGCCAATGGTGCCTATCATCCGTTCAGTTGGCGTGGCTGGTGGGATTTTGGCTGTGGCGCGTTGGGCGACATGGCATGCCACACCTTCAACATGCCCTTCGCCGCACTCAACCTCCGCGATCCAATCTCGGTGCAGGCCGAGACTTCCGGTCATAACAAGGACAGCTATCCGAAGTGGTCCGTGATCGCCTACGAGTTCCCCGCCAACGAAAAGCGTCCGGCGGTCAAGGCATATTGGTATGATGGCGGCAAGCGTCCACCCCTCGAACTGTTCCAAGGCCGCAACCCAGGCGGCGCCGGTGCCTTGCTCGTTGGCGAGAAGGGCAGTATCTTTTCCCCCGGCGACTATTGCGATAACTTTGATTGCATTGGCAAGGTAATCGTGCCCGATCTCCCCTTCGCCAAATCGCCCGGCCACTTTGCCGAATGGATCCGCGCGATCAAGGGCGGCGAGCCAGCCATGTCGAACTTTCCTGACTACGCCGGTCCGCTCACTGAAACCATCTTGCTGGGCAACTTGGCCGTGTGGGCCGCTGCCTCGGGCAAGGGCGAGAAAGTCGAGTGGGATCCCAAGGAACTAAAGGTCAAGAACATCACCGGGCTGGAAGAAATCGTCCGGCCGGTTTACCGTAAGGGATACTCGCTGTAAGAACCGAATGCTTTCCGCATGCCGGAAGCAATTGAAAAAACAACCGCTCTACGTTTCCCAATTTTGGACGCAGAGCGGTTTTGTTTTAGGGCACAGTCTATGGCGTCACCGCGCGGAGCACATTACGCACCGGCTGGCCGGGCACATAGATCCTGGGGTAGACGATCACGGGTCGGCCATAGATTGGAGCAAACGCCACGGGAGACGCGGCGTAATAGGGCGCCACCACTGGCGAGGCAACATAGTAGGGCACTGGTGCTGCTGCGTAATAGGGTGTTGGGGCATAATACGACGTGGTTACGACCGGGCCGTTGTTCACCATTGGAGCCGGCGCATAGTAGGTAACCACGGGCGTGGGCCCCACCGGCAAATAAGCCCCATAGCCTCGGGCCAGCACTTTGGAACTCGCCATCAGCACTGTGGCTAATGATACTGCCATCACAAAGCTCTTCATCGCATGATTCCTTGGTTAGGGGTGAATCGCAAGAACCGCTAAAGGAAATTTCCGAAACTTTAGAAATTCTATGTCACTTTTCCCCACTCGGCAAGTGTCTGACAGACGGCAAATATTGATATAAATCCCCTTTTCCAGGGGGTCGTCTATTGGTGGCGGGAGAGCGCAAGGAGAAGAGCCATCGCTTCGATGAACTGTGGACGGTACGGAGATGAAAAATTCACTCCGGCACCACAGCCACAAGTTCGCGGCAGACGGCCTCGAAGTGGGCGGCGGAAAGCGTTTGTTGCTCCTCGGCAAAGCCGACCAGCAGGGCCAGATCGCAGAGGCGGTTGATCTGTCGAGCAATGCCGCGAGTCAGCTCAAAGAGCGTATGCACGGCCTCGGCCGCAACAATCGGCCGCATAGCGCCAGCCACCTGCAAACGATGGGCCACGTACTGGCCCGTCTCACTGGCCGTGAATGGACGCAAAAGGCACTTTACGCCCAATCGCTCCTCCAGTTGCGGCGTGCGGTCCAAGAGCGGCAAAATGCCCGGCTGACCAACGAGCAGGAGCGTCATGCCGCTCTTGCCATGTGGGCCAAAGTTCAGCACCATCCGCAGCGTTTCCAGCATCTGGCTGTTTTCCAAGAGGTGGGCTTCGTCGATGACGACCACCGCATGCCGGCCTTTTTCGTCGTTTTTCTGCAAAGCCCCTTGGATCCGCCGGATGCTTTCATGCACCCCGATGCAGGTGTTGCCGCCGCCATCAAACTCATCGGCCAGATAGGCCAAAAGCTCGGCAGGCTCCATCTGCGGATAGACCAAGTGGATGAAAGGAGTATGGGCCTCGCCCAGCACTTCGCGGAGCATGGAAAGAATGAACGTCTTGCCCGTGCCGGCCGCGCCGGACAACAGGACGCCGCCCCGGCGGTTCTCCACGGCGTAGCGCAGCTTCAGCAGTGCTGCCTGGTGCGTTTCGGCGGGGAAATAGAACTGCGGATCGGCCGTGTTTTCAAACGGCTTTTGGTCAAGCTGCCAATACGATTCATACATGCTGGCTTACCCGGCGACAAAGTTCTGGATGGTTCCCACGTAACGCAAGTTTGAAGCGGCCAAACTCTGGCGGACCTCGGCCAATCGGTTGGGAGTCGTGAGGCGGACGTTTTGCACGAGGATCACGGCATCCATCCGCGCGGCCGCGCCATAGGAAAAAGTATCTTTGTCCTCAACTTGGTCCAGTGGACCGAGATCGACGAGGACGACATCGAATTCTCGAGCGAGAATGTCGAAGCTGGTTGCGATTTGCGATTGCGCGATCGTGCTCTCCGACGGCTCGCGGACCGGCAAGACCGCCAAGCCGTCGGCGAGCGATTCTATCACAACTTCTTCCAGCGGCAGGCCGCCGCAGAGTGTTTCTTCCCAGCCGACTTGAGGCAACAGCCCCAAGCTCTGGGCCAATTGCGGGTTGTTCCAGTTGGCATCCACCAGCACGACTTTCCGGCCTTGGCTGAGGAGCTTACGAGCGGCGGCCAGTAAGAGCGTGGTGACACCTTCGCCACTGGCACAGCTCGCCAAGCCTAGTACCTTCCTGCCCGACGCACAGATCGACAGCAGGCCGTCGGTCATCTGTTGAATGGCTGCCGGGGCCGTGAGCTGTAACCGGCTAAACATACTCGGCCAAATCACGCGGTCCACTTGCAGTTGTGGACGCCACGAAGTCTCGTCCGACTCCTGAGAGATCGTGACGGTGGGTGCGGGAGGTAATGTCGACAGCGAGCCGGTCGTCGCGGATCTGGTTTTGCCGATCTCGGCCGGCGGCGGGGCTTCAAGGGTGACCGTCGCTTGAAAAGCCTGATCCAACCAGGCCGCGATCGACGGGCTGACCGGCACTGCGGTTGGTTCGGCGGCCGTTGGCGGTAGTAAACCACCCTCACCCAATATCCCCCTTACGGATGATTGCTGGAGCTTTCCGGGAAGCTTTTCAGACGGAGCTGCCGATGTGGCTGCCAACTCGGCCAGGGCTTGGGAAAGCGGCACAGCGGGACTCTCCGCGACACGCGGTGTCGCCGCCGGCGGTTCCGCAACGGCATTACCCGAGCGCAACGAGGGGCGGTGATATGCCTTAATTATTGCTCGATCCAGCGCGGTCATAGCTCGTCCTGACAGGAGGTGTTGAAATCGTACCTTCAAACCGAGCGACGCCCGGTTCCAAGCCTTGCGGTTCGCGATAGGTGGACATCGGGCCCGGCGTGCCCGATGGCATTAGCGGGCTACCCGGACCCACAGCCGGTGGATAGGGGTTGTTGTCGTTGTCGTAGTGGGTGTCGCGAGGATACCCGCTGGGCAGAACGTCGCGACGGAGCGACGCAGTCTCAGTGGGATTTCCACGGTAGTCGTACCGCGTGTCGAGATTGCGATTTTGAGCGGCCAGATCGTTGCGCTGGTCAGCCTGCAAGTTCCGCGGATCCACGGGACGGTCGAAACCACGATTGTCGACACGATTGTCGGGTGGATACGTATTGGCGACAGGCGGATTGATGTAGTTATTCGACGGCGGCGAAGGCGTTACGGCAGGTGCCGAGGCAACGGTCGGCTGCGGCTGCGACCAGGACGGCTCGGTCAATGCGGTTGGCCGAGTATCGCCAATCCGCAGCGGCTGGGGCGAAAGGATAGCCGGAGCGGATGCGGTCGGCAGTGGAACAGCCCCAGTTGCCGGGGCAGGCGGAGTTGGCCATGTCGGTGCCGTGCTTTGCGTGGTATTGCTGATGGAAGCTTTGGATCCGGACCACGCGGGAAGTTCCGTAACCGTTGGACTGGGCCGACTGGCCTTGCCAAAGACGAACGGTAGGATCGCCCCAATCACGAGTCCGAGTCCCACGCCAAAAACCAGCTTGATCGAGAGCGACTGGCTGATGATGCGGCCGTTGGGTTTATCTGGCACCTTGGGCGTAGCCTTTGAGTCAATATCGGGGATTTGAGCAAAAAGGGAACCTTCGTCCTGAATTAAGCCAGGAGTAGGGCGATGGGCCAAGCCCCATGACGTTGTCTCTTGGGTCGCCTGAGGTTCAGTTGCCGAACCATTCTTGGCGTTTGCAGTGGACATTAGAGTGACCTTTGCATTCGGGAAATCGCGTAAATCGCAAACGACGCGGGTGACAGATTCGCTAACCTGCCGGTGTTATCGGTTCGGATGGTGACGATCTTGAGGATTACCGAAAGTTTGCCGAGTCCAACGAATAGTAAAGCTAGGAAGACTACAGTAGATGTGTGATTTATGAGATTGACACGGCAATTTCTTTCGCTAGGATGGAGGCTTTCCAACGTAGGACGGGTTGAAAACCTGTCTTACCCACTAGAAATGGATCCCACCATGCGACGTTTAGTATTGATTGTGGCCCTGGCGGGCTTGGCTCTCTTCTTCTGGAATTCCACGATTCGTGCAGAAGAGATGACTACGAAAATCAAGGTTTTGCTGATCACCGGCGACGACGTGGACGTACATCCCTGGAAAGAGACAACGGCGGCGGTCCGCAAGATTCTCGTCGATAGCGGCAAGTTCGACGTGCAGGTCAGCGAGGATCTCACGCCGCTTGAATCGGACAAAGGATTGAATGCCTACGACGTTCTGGTGCTGAATCGTTTCAATCGCAAGGCCCCTTTAAGCGATGCGGCCAAGAAGAACCTCTTGGATTTCGTCCGCGGCGGCAAGGGGTTTTTCGTGCAGCACCTAGCCAGCGCGTCGTTTTCTGATTGGGACGATTTTGGCAAGCTCTGTGGGCGACATTGGGTGATGGGCAAGTCGGGCCACGGGCCACGTAACGTCTTCACGGCCAAGATCGCCGACGAGAAGCATCCGATCACCGCATGCCTCAAGGGTTTTCAAGTCGATGATGAGTTGTACGCCAAACTTCAAGGTGCGGAACCGATCAACGTACTGATCGAGACCTATTCCGATTGGAGCAAGAAAACCGAACCGCTGGTCTTTTGGCTGCCGTACGGCCAAGGGCGCGTGGTTCACAACGCATTTGGCCACGACGCCAAAGCCATTGCCACGCCCGAGGTGACCACAATTATCGCCCGGGGAGTGGAGTGGGCGGCGACGGGCAAGGTTGCCAACTAGTTTCTGTCGCGGAAAAGGTCAATGGCAAACGCGGGGTGGGTGGAGTGAAACGAGTCTACCATTTTTCCTAAGTGGCTAAGTAATGGCACCCGTGGATAAATCTCCTCAGGCTTTTTCCGATCTGCCGGAGCCTTCAAACCGGTCGTCTCGTGCGATTCCCGGTGCCCACATGGCCTTGGGGTTGTTGCTGGCGATAAACCTTTTCAATTACATCGACCGTCAGGTGCTGGCGGGGGTGGAGCCGGAGATTCGCAAGGCGTTTTTCCCTCAGGATCCCGACGGCATCGCGGCGAGAACTCAATCGGGATCGCTAGCCTCGGCGTTCCTGGTGTCATACATGCTCACCGCGCCGCTCTTCGGTGCCCTTGCCTCGCGCTGGCCACGGGTCAAATGGAAACTGATTGCGGTGGGCGTGCTCGTCTGGAGTCTGGCTACGGGTGCCGGCGGGTTGGCTAACGGCTTCATGCTGCTGCTGCTGACGCGATGCTTTGTGGGTGTGGGCGAAGGGGCCTACGGTCCGCTGGCGCCGACGATCCTTTCCGATTGCTTCCCCGTCGCCAAGCGGGGAAATATCCTTTCGCTGTTTTATGTGGCAATGCCCGTGGGCGGCGCAATGGGCTATGCCCTGGGCGGCTTTGTTGCGAAACTGGATCCGGCCCACGAGAGTTGGCGGTGGGCATTCTTTGTTGTCGTAATCCCGGGGCTGATCCTGGGAATCCTCTCGCTCTTGATGCGCGAGCCGCCCGCGGGAGCGGCGGACGCCGTCTCCACGCAAAAGCGGATGACGTGGCACGATTACCGCATCTTGCTCCAGACCCCCTCGTTCGTGCTCGATACGTTGGGCATGACGGCAATGTCGTTCGGCATGGGTGCCTTGGCCTGGTGGATTCCCGACTATTTGCAAACTCAGCAGGTTCCCTATCTGCTTGGCATCGAGCCGCGAACCGTATTTGGCATCATCGTTGCCCTGGCCGGGCTGGGCGGGACCATCGCCGGTGGCCTTCTGGGCGACGGGTTACGCGCGCGGCTGCGGGGTTCGTATTTCCTGGTATCCGGGACGGGACTGCTGCTCAGTGCGCCTTGTGTGTTGCTGTTTTTGGTCATGCCGTTTCCCTGGGCATGGAGCATGATCTTTGCAGCCGTCTTTTTCATGTTTGTCAACACCGGACCGACGAATGCGATTCTGGCCAACGTGGTCCATCCCGTGATGCGTCCTGCCGGATTTGCCCTGAATATCCTGGTGATTCACCTGCTGGGCGACGTGATCTCGCCGCCGATCATCGGTGCGGTGTCGGGCCATTGGAACATGTCGGTCGGGTTTGCCGTGGTCTCGGCATTCCTGGCAATCGGCGGCCTGCTCTGGCTGTGGGGTGCGCGGTATCTCCGGCACGATACGGATATCGCACCGCAACGGCTGGCATAGATCCCTCTTCTTTCTCGCCAAGCGGTGCTGCCGTCCCCTCAAAAATCCCAAGAAACGCTCCTTGCGGGCGAGGGGGAGAAGAGTTTCCGGATAGCCTTTCAGCCCCGCCAACGCGGTGGTTGCGGCAAAATCACGAATACCGGCTGTTGCTCCCAGGGCCGTGATGCAGCAGGCTCCGGCCGCAGCACCGAGCAGGCCGGCACTGCGAACGTCCAGCCCGTGCAAGAGGCCCGTCAAAAGTCCGGCATAAAAGCAGTCGCCGGCACCGGTCGTATCCACAATCGGGCCGGGCGGGGTGACGAGGGAAAATTCGATGTACTTGCCGGCTGTTGGACTTAGCAGCACACCTTTTGAACCAAGCTTCACACCCAGCAGCCCCGATGCTCCGCAGTCGCGATAGAGATCAAGAATCGCACTCGGGTCGGTCAGTTGTGTCTGGTGGCTGGCCTCATTGAAACTCGGACACGGGTTCTTTCCACGGGTTCTTTCCAAATCGAAGCCGGGCGGCTATGATTTTGGTCTGTATTCATGGCAAAATGGCGAAAAATTTCCTGAAAGTGGAGTTCTCGAAATGCAACTAGTTAGTGGATGGGCGCAAAAGGTCTGGCTGGGATGGCTCTTAGCCAGCGTGGGAATGGCTTTTTCTGGCAGCGCGGCGGCTTTGGGAGACGATGGTATGTGGCTCTTCAACAAACCGCCCAAGAACATCCTCAAGGAAAAGTACGGCTTTGATCCCAATCAGGCCTGGTTCGACCACTTGCAGCGTTCGAGCGTCCGTTTCAACTCCGGCGGCTCCGGGTCGTTCGTGTCGTCTAGTGGGTTGGTGCTGACCAATCACCATGTTGGGGCCGACGCCCTGCAAAAGCTCAGCAGCAAGGACAAAAACTATCTTGCCGAGGGGTTCCATGCCAAGACGCAAGACCAGGAAGTGAAATGCGTCGATCTCGAATTGAACGTACTCATAAGCATGGAGGATGTCACCGACCGAGTCAATGCGGCCGTCCCCAAGCAAGGCACGTTGGCCGAGTCAGAAAAAGCCCGCCGGGCGATTATGAACACAATCGAGCAGGAATCGACCGAAAAGACGGGCCTGCGGAGCGATGTCATCACCCTCTACAACGGCGGACAGTATCACCTTTATCGGTACAAAAAATATACCGATGTCCGCTTGGTTTTCGCCCCCGAACAGGACATCGCTTTCTTCGGTGGCGATCCGGACAATTTTGAATATCCCCGCTATGACCTGGACATCTGCTTCTTCCGCGTTTATGAAGACGGCAAGCCTGCCAGGCTCGAACACTATTTGCAGTGGGCTTCTGGCGGTGCAGCCGACGGTGAGCTGATCTTTGTCTCCGGCCATCCGGGCAAGACCGATCGCCTGGATACCGTGGCCCACCTGGACTACCTGCGCGACCTTTCGCTGCCCACGACGTTGAATTGGCTGATGCGCAGCGAGGTACTGCTTTTGAACTATAGCGAGCGCAGCGACGAGAACGCACGACGTGCCCGCGAGGACTTGTTCGGCGTCCAGAATTCGCGCAAGGCCCAGATTGGCCGACTGGCCGGACTGCAAGATCCGGCGGTCATGGCGGCCAAACGAACATCGGAAGAGATCCTTCGCGACTCCGCCGAGGGCATTTCATCACTACTCCGTGATACTGTCAGCTCCGCCTTGAACGATATCCACGCTACCTTGAAGACCCTGCGCACCATCCGCAAGGAAGTGCTTCTTTTGGAAGAAGGCCGTGCTTTCCGTTGTCACCAGTTTCTGCTCGCGAGAACCCTGCTGCGAATGGCCGAGGAAAATGGCAAGCCCAACGCCGAGCGGCTGCGCGAGTACCGTCAATCGAACCGCGAATCGCTGGAACAGATGCTCTTTTCCGAAGCGCCGATCCACGACGACTTGGAAATGCTCAAGCTGGCCGATGGGCTGAGCATGTTCATTACCGAGGCCGGCGCCGACAATCAACTGGTCGTGAAAGTGCTCAGCGGCAAGTCGCCGCGCGAGCGGGCCGCCGAACTAATCCAAGGATCGCGATTGAAAGACGTGGCCTTTCGGCGCAAGCTTGCCCAGGGAGGCAAAGCGGCCATCGAGGCATCGAAGGATCCCCTGATCCAACTGGCGTTGCTCGTCGATGGACCTGCGCGGAAAGTCCGCCGCACGCTGGAGGAACAAGTCGACGAACCACTGCGGCAGGCCTACGCCAAGATTGCCAAGGCGCGGTTCGACATACTGGGAACCGAGGTCTATCCGGACGCCACCTTCACCCTGCGTCTAGCCTTTGGCGTCGTGAAAGGTTATGACGAACTAGGCCAACCCCTGCCGCCCTGGACGACCCTCGGCGGGGCCTACCAACATTCGGCCGACCATCGGAATCGCGAACCGTTCAACCTGCCCAAGCGCTGGCTCGACCGCAAAGACCAACTGAAGCTCGACACGCCCTACAATTTCGTTTCCACCGTTGACATCATTGGCGGCAACTCGGGCAGCCCCGTGGTAAATCGCAAGGGGCAGTTCGTGGGCATTATCTTTGACGGCAATCTGGAATCGCTCGTCTGGGACTTCGCCTACACGGAGAAAATTGGTCGGGCCATTGCTGTCCACAGCGCGGCCATTGAAGAGACTTTGCGGAAGCTCTACGATGCCGGCGCCCTGGCGGATGAACTAGGCAAATAAGCGATGAAATACCGTCCCTTGCATTGGCTTGGCTCGTTGTTGGTGTTCGCGATATTCTGCTGCGCCGCATGGTTGCTCTTCCGGCAATTACAGAAGTGCAGTTTGCACGATATTCTCGACAGCCTGCGGCAGGTTCCGTATAGCCTTGTCTTCCTCGCCATTATCATCACGCACCTCAACTACGGGGTGCTCGTGGTCTACGACTATCTGGCTTTCCGCTATGCCGGCGTGCCGATCTCGTGGATCCGCGTTACCTTCGCCTCGTTCACAACCTACGCCTTCAGTTATAACTTTGGCGCAACATTGGCTGGAATCCCCTTGCGCTACCGCATCTATTCCTCGTGGGGAATCCCCATCGCCAAGATCTTGCAATTGCTGGTAATCCTGGCCCTCACGTTCTGGTTTGGCGTCTTTGCCTTGGCCGGCACGCTGTTCGTTATCCCCGTGCTGGAAATTCCGCCTGATGCCTTGCGACAGATTTGCGACTCGATGGCCGGCAGCAACATTCATGCGAATTTGATTGGCTGGTTCCGTTATCTCTTTGCCGACTCGCGGCCATTCGGCGTAATGTTGTTGACGATGACGGCCGCCTACGTGGCGGCAAGTGCATTTCACCGCGGAGAGGTTAAAATCTTTCGCTGGAAGCTGCCCGTGCCGCCGCTGAAACTCACGCTCTACCAGATCGCCATCGCTTCGGCCGATATGCTCGTTGCCGGCTGCGTGCTCTATGTTATCTTCCCGCCCATTCAAAATGAACATCTGAGTGGGCATCTGAGTCAGTATCTGGGTGAGTATCTGGGTGGGTATCTGGCCGGATATCTGACCGTGTTGGCCGTTTATCTCATGGCGTACGTGATTGTCGTCCTCTCGCACGTGCCGGGCGGTTGGGGCGTCTTGGAGGCCATGATCCTCTTGCTGTTGACAAACCTGCAACTCGTCCCGATTGACGAGAAACCGAAGGTGGTCGCCGCGCTTTTGATCTTCCGCGTGATCTACTTCCTCGTGCCGCTGCTGTTCGCCTCGGTGCTCTTCGGCGGGCATGAATTGGCCTTGCGGAGGAAATGGATTTCTCCCGTCGATGTCAATTCCGACGAGGGCTCCACCAACGGTCAGAGTTAAACCAGGGAGTCGAAGTAGCACGAACGGAAGGTTGCCGAGTGCGAAGCCCTGTTGGTATTCACCGCGAGAGAACACAAACGGCGCAAAAGAAAGATTCTATTCTTTGCGTTCTCTGCGCTCTTTTGCGGTGAATCCTCTTGGATTTTATGGCCGCTGAATCGCCTGTCGTCGAGGAGCAATTTAGATAAGAAAGCAAGACAAGGACGCTTGCCGTCCTATCTCGTGGAGGGTAGAATCGGATTTTACGAACTCAGAGGTGGGGGTTCGTCTTGTGCTTTCTAAGAGCGACGGGACAATATCCTGCGGGAGGTGTTCGATGATCGAATTGACTCTGGAGCAACGAAATGCCGTGGCGCAGAATTCAGAAATCCCGCCACGCGTGCTTGATCCCGCCACAAAAACGGGATACGTCTTGATCCGCGCCGAAGTCTACGATCGCATCAGGCATATCTTTGACTTGGACGATAACCAGTTTACGGGGGACTTGGCTTCGCACGTCATGCAGGTCTTTGGGCGAGATGGCTGGGATGATCCGGCGATGGACGTCTACAACGAACTGGATCCGCGCAACAACCCATGAACATTCAACGCGGCGACGTCGTTCTGCTCGATTACCCTTGTCGGCTGAATTTTGAAAATGCAGAAAGGCGGTCGGCCAAAACAGTCGAGAAACCAGTAATGTATCGATTTTTCCATTTATCATTCTTTAGAATACAGGTTTTGGCCGACGTGGCAAGACCGCGAACCCGACGTCGAACTGCGAATTAGAAGCAGTGACGTCGATTTGTATTTGATTGGCATTGAGGCCAAATATCGTTCCGGGAAATCGTCTGAAGCCGAAGCGGACGATAGCGAACAGGAAACACAAGAAGAAATCTTGCGGGAATGTACGGACCAGCTAACCTGTGAGTGGAACGAACTGGTCCACGAGGCGGAGATCTGGAACTCCAAGCCGGTGCTCATTTACCTGACCGCGGATTTTGGTTGTCCGATAGAGCAAATCCGCGATTCGTTATCGGAGCATAAGAGAAAACGTCCGAATTTGCCGGAACCAACGATATACTGGCTCTCGTGGCGAGAGTTGCCTGACCTGTTCGGCAAGGAACCCGAGGGTTCCATTCTGCTCGCGATTGCGAGCATGGCTGAGAAGATGAGGCTTACTTTCTATCGCGGCCTGACCAAGGTGGCCCCGATCGCAACCACCTGGAAATTCGACGTGCCGCCGCAAGGGATTTGTCGCAAATCGAAGGTCGTCGTTCAGGCGTGGCGATTTTACGTTCATGCGATCCGCAGCCAGTGGGCGTTCCAGGAGGCGACCCCGGAGTGGTCTTTCTGCGTTGGACCAATCGAATGTCAGTGGCGGTTCCAGGAGGGAGTTGCAAAAATCAACACATTCGCTCATCCGCTTGACGAAATCACCTCTGCCGGACTGCTGAAAGAGAAGGTCGTTCAGCCGCTGCTTGAAATGCTGTCGAAACACGGTTCGCAGGCAGGAAATTCGCCTGAAATGTAGCGGATGAGTCCCACCACGACAGTAGTGAACCGGTTTTTCCCCGCCGCGCATGGTGCGGCGGGACTTTCAACCATGTAGCACTCGAAATCAAAAGAACCAGCCGCCAACGTGGAAATGAAAATGGCAAACGCGCGTTCGCATAATCGGGACACAACGCCGTTGGCGTAGGAAAGGTTTCGTGGATACCGTTTCCCAGGGTAGCCGCTGCGCGTCAACCCTGGGCTAGGGGACATAACGCCGTTGGCGTAGGGGAGAAATTCCCCGGAATGTAATCGGATTGCGGTTTATTGCGCTCGACCGCACCCCGACTCTTTCTGCCGATCATTTCTCGCCCAAGCGAACATGATATACTTAGTGTGGGTGGAGATTTTTCCTTGTGGAGATCATTCCCATGACAACGCTAGCAGTGCCAGTTACGATCTGCACGGGAAACTCCGCGCTTACCAGCGCAACGGCGTACGCGAATACCTAGTCTGCTGGATTATTCATAAATCGTAGGGTGCGTGGAGCGAACCCACGGAAATGGTGGGTTGCGCACGGAATCCAACGAACGGCAACCTTTCACCCTGGTTTAGACCGGTTCGCGCAACGCACCACTTTCCTAAGAATCCGCAAGTCGTTACAATTCAAATGCTTACGACAAACACTCAAGTCCGAGAGTATGTTCATAGGATGCGTGTACTGCTACTGCTCTTCTGCTTGGCATGCCTGCTGCTCCAACCGCCTCCGTGCCGCGCGGCCGAGGGAAAGTTGCTGCTGACCGTTGTCGATGCCAAAACCCACAAGCCGGTCGCCTGTCGGCTACACCTCAGTGGTCCAGCCAAGCGGCCGAAAAAGATTGAAGGCTATCCATTCTGGTCCGACCACTTCGTCTTCCCGGGCAAAATCTCACTGAACCTACCCACCGGCTTTTATACGTTTGAACTGGAGCGCGGCCCGGAGTACTACAACGTGACGGGCAACTTCACGATCGAGCGATTCGCCGACGACAGCAAGGATGTCGAACTGCGGCGAGTCGCCGACATGAGCGATGAAGGCTGGTGGTCTGGCGACCTGCACCTCCGCCGCGGTATTCGCGACCTTGAAATGGTCATTTCGGCCGACGATCTGCACGTCGTTCAGGCAACAACTTGGTGGAACGACAAAAACGATCTCAGCGGCAGAAATTTCAAAGAGACTAAGAATCGCCTCGTGACCTTCGACCGCGATCGAGTCTATGAACTGTTTTGTGGGGGTTTTACCCGCGCCGGAACGGAAGTTTTGTGCTTCCACCTGCCCGAGCCGATGCCCCTACAAGCACAAACCGACGAATACCCGTCGCTGGCGCAGCATCTTCAACAGGCACGGCAGAAGGAAAACTCGGAGTTGTGGGTTGATGCCACGGCAAGTTATGGCTGGGATATGCCGATGCTGGTGGCCAACGGGTTGGTCGATTCGATCGAGGTAGCAAACAGCCATTTCGGCCGCAAGGTGATGCAGCCCGACATAAAACTTGGAAAGCCGCGCGATGCCGATCGCTACGCTGGCCCTTTCGGCTACGCGCGTTGGTCGCAGGACGTTTACTTCAAGCTGCTGGACTGCGGCCTACGAATTCCGCCCACGGCTGGCAGCGGTTCGGGCGTTTCGCCCAATCCGGCCGGCTACAATCGCGTCTACGTACACCTGGATAGCAGCTTCGATTATCAGCAGTGGTGGAAGAGTTTGAAGGCTGGGCAGGTCGTCATCACCAATGGTCCGCTCTTGCGTCCTCGGGTTGAGAATGAGTTGCCGGGCCACACGTTCCGCGGCGAAGAGGGCCGCGAGTTGGATCTGCAAATTGGCATGACGCTGACCACCCGCGAGCCAATCAGCTACCTGGAGATCGTACAGGACGGCCAGGTGCGACATACGATTCGTTTCGAGGATTACGTCAAGGATGGCCGGTTGCCGCCGTTGCACTTCAAGCAGAGCGGCTGGTTCCTCCTGCGGGCGGTGGCCGAGATTTCCGACACCTATCGCTTCGCCATGACAGGCCCCTACTATGTCGAGTTCAGTGAAAAGCCGCGGATCAATAAGAAGTCGGCCCAGTTCTTCCTCGACTGGGTTTACGAGCGCGCCAAGCAGATTCAGATCGACGATCCTCAGAAACGGCGGGAAGTGATGGAGTATCATCGCAAGGCGAGAGATTTTTGGAAAAACCTCGTGGAGAAGGGAAATGACGAATGACGAACAAATAATTCGTTGTAACTCCTTTTGCTGTTTCGTTTTCGTCATTCGTCACTTTTGTTGGTTTTCTCAGGACGCAGGGCGGTACGAGCGCAGCGAGCCACCAAAAGCGGGCCGAAACAGAGTTGGTGTGGCTCGCCGCGATCGTCCCGATTATTCGCATTCCGCACCTAGAACCGGAAGAGCATTCTCATTTTGTCATTTTTGTTGGTTTTTCTGAGTTTTCAACCGATAACAGCAGAAGACTACCGATTGCGCAAACCTTCACTCTCGCCATGTCCCAAGACACTCGCAAAGCTGCCATTTTGCTCATGAGTCTGCCAGACGACCAGGCTGCGCAGTTGATGAGCAAGCTCGAACCCAAGCAAGTGGAAGCGGTTTCCATTGAAATCGCCAAGCTTGGCACGGTCACGGGCGATGAGCAGGAATCGACGATCCAGGAGTTCGCGGGAGCCAATCCATCGAACATGGCGGTGCGTGCAGGCGGCATGGAGCTTGCCAAGCAACTGGTCGAAAAAGCCCTGGGCAAGGGTGCGGGAGCTACCCTGGACAATGTCCGGCAATCGATCGAGGCCCTACCGTTCGGATTCCTACAGAAGGTCGATAATCAGAACCTGTTGACCTTCATCATGGACGAACATCCGCAGACGATCGCCCTGATCTTGTCGCATATTCAGCCGCAACAGGCCGCCGAGATTATCAAAGGGTTGCCATCCGAGCGGCAGTTGTCGGTCATCCGCCGCGTGGCCACGATGGGCCAGACCAGCCCGGAAATCATCAAAGAAGTCGAGCGGGGACTTGAGCACCGCATGTCGAGCGTCGTCAGCCAGCAGTTCGAGAATGCGGGCGGCGTGCCGAGCGTGGCCGGCATGCTTAATGTCATCGATCGGGCTACGGAGCGCAGCCTCTTGGAAAATCTTGCGCGCGAGGATCCCGAGTTGGTGCAAGAGATCCGCCGCTTGATGTTCGTATTCGACGACCTCAATAGTCTGGGCAACAAGGAAATCCAAACCTTGTTGAAGAACGTCGACAACTCACAGTGGGCCATGGCCCTGAAAGGCGCCAGCCCCGAATTGAAAGAGAAAATTCTGGCCAACATGTCCAAGCGCGCCGGCGACATGCTCCGCGAAGAGATGGAGTATCTCGGGCCTGTCAAACTTTCGGCGGTCGAGCAGATGCAGCAGCAGATTGTCGACGTCGTGCGTCGTCTGGAAGACGCTGGCGATATCAGCACGCACAGCGACGAGCAAGAAGAGCAGCTCGTAAGCTAAATGCCCTTAATTGCTGGTCCTCAGATCATTCCACCCTTGTGTTTCACGAGGGTACCTGCTCCAAACGATGGAGACCAGGGAAGGAACCCGTGAAACCTGCCGCCACACTCGCGGAGGTTTGAATAAAGTGAACGGTTGGCCACAAATATGCGATTTGCCATCGGGCGGCTTCCGTTTATGATAGTTTGATGAGCAATTTTTACGACTATGACGTTCTGGTGATCGGTGGCGGGCATGGAGGCAGCGAAGCAGCTCTGGCTGCGGCCCGCATGGGGGCAAGAACCGTGCTTCTGACCTCTAATCTCGATACCATCGGCCAGATGAGCTGCAATCCGGCTATCGGCGGCGTGGCCAAAGGGCAGATTGTACGAGAAATCGATGCCCTGGGTGGGGCCATGGGCCGCGCGATCGATGCTACGGCTATCCAGTTCCGCGTGCTCAATCGCAGCAAGGGCCCTGCCATGCATGGTCCGCGGGCACAGGCGGATAAACGGGCCTATCAGACCGAAATCAAACGCCTCTGCGAAGAGCAGCCAAACCTGAGTCTGCGACAGGAAACGGTCGACGACCTCGTCACGGAAGGGCAGGGAGCGTCGCTCCGCATCGCCGGTGTTCGCGTGGCCGATGGCACCCTTTACCGCGCCGGGGCTGTTGTGCTCTGTGCCGGCACGTTCATGCGGGGACTGATGCATATTGGCGAGTCGCAGATGCCTGGTGGCCGCATGGGCGAAATCGCAACGCACGGCATCAGCGGGGCACTGGTGCGTCTGGGCTTCAGGCTGGGACGCTTCAAGACCGGTACGCCCATGCGACTCAACGGTCGCACGATCGACTTCGACCGGGTACAACTCCAGCTCGGCGATCCGGAGCCGCAGCCGTTTTCATTTATGAACGACCGTATCGACTGCGAGCAACTGCCCTGCTGGATCACGTGTACCACGCCCGAGATCCACGAACTGATCCAGGCCAATCTACATCGGGCACCGATGTATACTGGCCAAATCCAATCGACCGGGCCAAGGTACTGCCCTTCGATAGAAACGAAAATTGTCCGTTTTTCCGAGAAAGACCGACATCAATTGTTTCTGGAGCCGGAGGGACGGCAGACTCGTGAAATCTATGTCAACGGCCTTTCCACGAGCCTGCCGCGAGAAGTCCAGGATAAGATGATTCGCATGATTCCGGGCTTGGGCTGCGCGGAAATTGTGCGCTACGGCTATGCGATCGAATATGACTATGCGCCGCCCGATCAATTGAAGCTCTCGCTGGAGACAAAGCGGGTGGCCGGGCTATACTTCGCCGGACAGGTTAACGGTACGACCGGTTACGAAGAAGCTGGCGGCCAGGGCCTGCTGGCCGGAGTGAATGCCGTGCTGGGACTTCAGGATAAGAACCCGTTGGTGCTGGGGCGAGAAGAAGCCTACCTGGGCGTGATGATCGACGACCTCGTGACCCGCGGCGTTGACGAGCCTTATCGCATGTTCACTAGCCGGGCCGAGTACCGCTTGTCGCTCCGCGGCGACAACGCGGATTGCAGGCTGACTCCCCGCGGCCATTCGCTGGGACTGGTCGATGACGATCGCTGGCAGCGGTTACGGCGAAAGCTGGGCGAGATCGCCCGGGTAGAGCAACTTATCGAGAACCATCGCTCGGAGGGGCTGTCGCTAGCCCAGTTTCTTCGGAAGACGGAGATCCAATGGGCCGATTTAGCTGCTAGGCTGCCTGAGTTGGCTGACGTTTCCCAGGAAGTCACCCGGCAGGTAACTTACGACGCAAAGTACGAAGGTTACCTCGCACGCCAGGAGGTGGATATCCAACGGCAGCAACGGCTTGCTGCCAGAAAGATCCCAGAAACTCTTGATTTTGCCAAGATTCTTCATCTTCGGGCAGAAGCTCACGAGAAGTTCGAGCGAGTGAGGCCGGTGGATTTTGCCCAAGCAAGCCGAATCAGCGGAATTACGCCTGCGGATTTGGCAGTACTGATGGTGTACCTGGAGGGCGGCGGAAGATAGAGAATGTGAGTGTAAGTTGTAGGATAAAGTTTTCAAAGCAGTAGGTCGGGCAGATTAAATTGTTAAGTGAAGTGTTCTAACCTGTTGGAATATTGTAACTTAGGGAATTCATAATCGTATTGACTAACTTGGGAAGATAGCTATAATTGCGTTCGTTGGCAATTTCGGTAATGTCGGCATTACTGGATACTATTGCCGATTAAACTTGTTTTCGGGATGTGAGGACTTTGCGTATACGGCGGATTTAACGCCATGAACACGGAGGACTAGAGATACCAGGAAGTGCCTGCCGGCGGTTCGACCAGGGGTCTCGCTGAAACTGGCTGACAAAAATCAGCTAAGAGGGATGGTGAAGATGAAGACAGTTTTCACGACGGGAGAAGCGGCCAAGATTTGCAAAGTCAGTCAGCAGACGATAATCCGTTGCTTCGACTCAGGCCAACTCAAGGGTTTTCGCGTACCTGGCAGTCGGTTTCGCCGCATTCCGCGCGAGCTACTGTTCAGTTTCATGCGAGACAACGGCATTCCCACCGACGCCTTGGAGAGCGGTAAGCGGAAGATCTTGATCGTGGACGACGACATCGAGTTGGTCGAATTGATTACCGACGTTTTGGTGCGGGACAGCCGCTTCGAGATCCGCACGGTGAACAACGGTTTTGACGCTGGCATGATGGTCAAGGAATACCACCCAGACCTCATCGTCCTGGACGTGATGCTCCCGGACATTAATGGCAAGGAAGTCTGCCAGCGGGTGCGCGCCGACCACAACATGAACGACGTGCGGATCGTCTGCATTTCCGGCATGGTGGAGGACGACAAGATTTCTGAGTTGAGGGCCGCCGGGGCCAACGATTTCATGCACAAGCCATTCGAGGTCGAGAAATTGGTGGAGCGAATGTGCTACCACCTGGACATTGAAACCGTTCATGCATCGTGATTGCGCTACCTCCCCTCGTTGCCATGTCGCAACGGTCATGGTTGCCCATGTCCGACATTGCGGCTGTCGGCCTGGGAGAGTGGTTTCTGGCCGATTCGCAAGGCCGGTCGATTCAAACATTAGCCGAAATCTTGCAGGGCGATCCGCCTTTGGCCCTTTGGTTGGCCTTGAAGGCTGATCGCCCTGTTTCTGCACCACTGAAAAGTCTCGCGGACTTAGCCGCACTGATAGCGGAGCATGGGCTTTCGTGGCTTCAATGGGATGCTGAGCCTGCGGCTGCCCAGATCGATGCCGCGCAGAACGAACAGTTCGCTGCCCGAGTGGCGGTGGCGGTTGTTGTGTCGGAAGTGGCGGCCGATTTAGCAGCCGTGCATGGGGAAGATGCGAGTCGGCAGGCCCGCCTTCTTGGTCTACTCCAAGATCCGGCCCAGTGGCTGGACTCACTGAATTGGACGGCTTCCGTGCAAGTCGAGATTTGGCAGCCGAAATGGATTTTACCCGCGCATTTCGATCCGGTCGCTGTCGAGGCGGTGGAGCAAGCTGTTCGTAGCCTAGGCGACCCGCCTGTGTCCAAAATTCTTAGTGTGCCGCCCAGCAATCCAGCAGTTTCGCCTTTGTATTTACAGCGAGTTCGGAACGCTGCATCCCGTTGGGCCGCCACCCACCTGGCAGCCCGATGGTTGAGAGCTTTGATGGCAAAGCTAGCGCGGCTATCGGTTATGGAACGATCGCTTCATGAGTTGGTCGAGGCCGAGAAGATCGTGGCGATGGCCGAGTTTGCCGCCGGGGCAGGCCACGAGATCAATAATCCTCTGGCCGTTATTGCCGGATGGGCACAACTCCTTTTGCGAGACGAAACTGACCCCGAACGCTGCCGCAAACTCGCTCTGATGAACGCTCAGGCCATGCGGGTACACGAGATGATCGCCGATCTGCGACTGTTCTCTAATCCGCCCGAGTTGGAGCAACAGTCCCTCGATTTAACCCTACTGGTCCGCCGTCTGATCGATGAAATGCAGCCAATGGCCACCGTACAGGAAACGACTATGTGCCTTGTCGAGGGATCGAGCATGGTCCGGATTGAGGCCGACGCAGTGCAGTTGACCGTGGCCATAAGATCGCTCTGCCAGAACGCCCTGGAGACCCTGGGCCATCGCGGCCATGTCGAGATCGCAGTCAACAGCAAGAGCGATGAGGCGTTAATCACGATTGCCGACGACGGACCGGGTATCTTGCCAGAGCAGCGGCCGCGTATATTTGAGCCTTTCTATTCCGCCCGGCAAGCTGGCCGCGGTGTCGGCATGGGGCTGTCAAAGTGCTGGCGTATTGTGAGCCAACACGGAGGCCGGATCGAGGTTGGCAGCCGTGCCGGATCTGGGGCAGTTTTCACGATTCGCTTGCCTAAATAGTTTCTCTTGCGGAAAAAGAACAAATGGTGGGACTCGCCGACCATGCTCCGCACAGTGCCCGTCGGCCAGCACACTACCTCTCGTTTCTCAGATTTCTGGAGCCTCTCCGTGCCCGAAGTCAAGCGCGGTCACGCCAGCCCGTTCTGGCCGAGCGTGCGGCCAACCTTGGGCCAGCCTTCGGCGGCCAAACCGCCGGACGAGCAGTCCAGCACCACCAACGAATCGTTGTCCAAACCAAAGGCCAGACGTTTGGGAGCGAGCAGCGTGCCGGCGGAGCGAACCGGCGAGCCGACATCGGCTGTCCACTGCGCCTTGCCAGAGAAATTAACAGCATGAATCACACCGGCGTTGTCGCCGAAGTAGATCAAATCGTCGTCGCCGATCACGGGCGTCGATTCCACGGGCGCGGTGGTGCGATACTCCCAGCGGATTTTATGGCTGTTGCCGTCGATGCAAACTAACACGCCCCGCGGATCCATGCCGCGCGGTGTCTGGCAGAGTCCCAGGTAGATATGACCGTGGCGATCGGCAACCGGCGCACCGAGAATCTGGCCCGGCATCTGCGTTTTCCAGGCGAGCGTTCCGACAGAGGCGACGCCATATAAACATTCATCCTGTCCGGCGGCGACGATCACCTTGTCGGGCGTGACGATGGGCGCGGAGCGAACCACTCCCACATAGCCCTGATCGGCCGCATGGTTCCACTGATTCGCACCGCGATCGGCACGGATGTCGATGGCAAACAGGTAGCCGAGTTCCGAACCGACGTAAAGCACGCCATCGGCAACGACGGCTGGCGAGTCGAACTTCTGCCGCGAGCGGAAGAAGGGAGGCTTCTGAATCCGCCCCTGGTGATCGACGCGATTCAGTCCGCCGTCTTGCGAACTAACCCAAGTATTGCCGTCACGATCGACGACCGGCACGGCATAGCCCAACGGTTCTCCGACGCTGGCTGGCGACCAGAGCTGCTTGCCAGTGGACGCGTCGAGACCGTGCAGATAGCCGTCGCAACAGTGCAGCCGAAGCGTATCTTGCGGTCCGAGCACGACAGGCCCGGGGGCACGACTGCCGATGACATACTCCCAAAGCAGTTTTGGCTTTTTGTCTTCTTCGACGAGGGCCACGAGGCGGTCCTGGTACTGAAGGAACACGCGACCGCTGGCGTCGACCGCTGGTGCGTTGCGAAGTGGAATGGCCTGTTCTTCCGGCAGCAGATCTTCCGGAAACGACCAGACCATGCTTTCGGGGCGTACCCGTTTAGGACGGGCGTGTGCCTTAGTCGCGGTGGGAACGGCACGCGGCGGCGTGGCAGTCGGCGACGGGGTTGGACGAGGGCGATTAGACGGCGCAGGCTCTGTAGGTGGCACCGCGAGTTCCGCTGACGGCTTTGCTGGCAATGGCTCGACGGTTGAGGATGGTCTTGACTGCGTGGACGGTGAACGCTGCGGACGCTGCGGTTCGGCCGGCCCACTGGAGGGCGGTGAAGTGGGACTGGGCGGCGCGGCTTGTGCCGGACGGCGAAGCTGATCCCCCTCTGCCCCTGTCCCTCTCCCGGAAGAAGAGGGAAGTTTCTGAGGCAGTGAAGGCCGCTGTCGTGTTTCCGGAGATTCCGCGGACTGCGCTGGGGGCGGTGGCGACTGCGGCGGCGCCGGCCGCTTGGCAATACTCGGGGGCGATGGAAAGGCCGTGCGACCCGGGGTAGTCCCCTGGGGCGTGGGCGGCACAATGGGCGGGCTTTGACGTGGCGGTGCAGGCTGCGGTGGATCCAGTGGCGGTTGCGATCCCTGAGCGGGCGGCAGGGAGACCGGTGGCGATTGCGGCATCGCGGGGGAAGGCGGCG
>Ga0209697_10003306_pt1 | contig 22116 bp, 19 predicted proteins | sample AliMusrvi5mmetaG_FD_184115 | JGI IMG/M metagenome (GOLD analysis project Ga0209697, IMG submission 184115) | Freshwater lake bacterial and archeal communities from Alinen Mustajarvi, Finland, to study Microbial Dark Matter (Phase II) - Alinen... | ecosystem: Environmental > Aquatic > Freshwater...
GATCGACCCTGGCTTTGCCAGCACTTGACCACGCTCGACATCTTCGCGCTTGATTCCGCGCAACAGCACGCCCACGTTGTCCCCCGCTTGACCCTGGTCCAACAACTTACGGAACATTTCCACCCCGGTGCAAGTCGACTTGACCGTTGGCTTCAACCCCACGATTTCCACTTCTTCACCAACTTTGATGATGCCGCGCTCGATTCGGCCCGTCACCACCGTGCCACGCCCAGAAATCGAAAACACGTCTTCTATTGGCATCAGGAACGGTTTGTCAATCGGGCGCTCGGGCATCGGAATGTAGGTGTCAAGTGCTTCCACCAGCTTGATGATAGATGGCACACCGATTTCGCTCGTGTCACCTTCCAAAGCCTTGAGTGCGGAACCGACTATGATTGGGGTGTCGTCGCCCGGAAATTCGTACTTGTCCAGAAGTTCCCTTAATTCCAACTCCACCAACTCAAGCAACTCGGCATCGTCAACCATGTCCGCCTTGTTCAGGTAGACCACAATGTAGGGTACACCCACTTGGCGGGCCAGCAAGATGTGTTCGCGGGTCTGCGGCATCGGGCCATCAGCCGCCGAACAGACCAAAATCGCACCGTCCATCTGTGCAGCACCGGTAATCATGTTCTTCACATAGTCGGCGTGGCCTGGGCAATCGACATGCGCATAGTGGCGGTTAGGCGATTCATACTCGACATGCGCTGTGGCGATTGTTATTCCACGGGCGCGTTCTTCAGGCGCAGCATCAATCTGGTCATAGGCCTTGAATTCACCGCCGAACATCTCTGAACCAATCTTTGTCAACGCCGCTGTCAAGGTCGTCTTGCCATGGTCTACATGACCAATCGTACCAACATTTACATGCGGCTTGGTGCGAGAAAATTTTTCTTTGGACACGACCTTGATACCTCTCTAATCTATTTTCAATGATTTTATATTTAGTTTACCGCTACTTTCTTTATCACGGCATCAGCTATATTCGTCGGGGCTTCTTGGTATTTCTTAAACTCCATGGAATATGTAGCACGCCCTTGACTTAAGGATCGAAGCGTCGTCGAATAACCAAACATTTCTGCCAATGGCACTTCAGCCTTCAATACTTTAATTCCGGCGTTATCATCCATCCCTAGTACTACACCTCTTCTTCTATTCAAGTCCCCAACTACATCACCCATATAATCTTCAGGTGTTTCCACTTCAACGTTCATGATAGGCTCAAGTAACACTGGACTTGCCTTTCTTGCGCCTTCTTTAAATCCCATTGACCCGGCTATTTTGAATGCCATTTCATTTGAATCCACGTCGTGGTACGAACCGTCAAATAATGTAACCTTAACATCCACAACTGGATAGCCAGCTAGTATACCATTTTTTAGTTGCTCTTGAATGCCTTTATCGACTGCAGGTATATATTCTTTCGGCACAACACCACCAACAATCCCATTTACAAATTCATAACCTCCCTCTGTTTTTGGTTCGATGCGTAACCACACATGACCATACTGCCCACGCCCGCCGCTTTGTCTTACAAATTTTCCTTCTTGCTCCACCAGCTTGCGTATCGTTTCACGGTAAGCTACCTGTGGGGCACCGACACTTGCATCCACCTTGAATTCGCGCTTCATTCGATCAACGATAATCTCTAGATGTAATTCACCCATTCCAGAGATAATTGTCTGACCGGATTCTTCGTCTGTATGCACTCTGAAAGAAGGATCCTCCATCGCTAGACGCTGAAGGGCAATGCCCATTCTTTCTTGATCGCTTTTAGTTTTAGGCTCAACTGCAACGGAAATAACAGGCTCAGGAAATTCCATTCGCTCCAGTACTACTGGTTTGTCAACTGAAGATAAAGTTGAACCGGTTACAATATCTTTCAAACCAACGCAAGCCGCTATATCCCCTGCACGAATTTCTTTGATTTCTTCCCTTGCATTCGCATGCATTAGTAGCAACCGACCAATTCGCTCCTTGTTTCCACGCTGCGAACAAATTACGCTATCTCCAGAGTTTAATACTCCGGAATAAACCCTGACAAACGTCAAGCTGCCGACAAATGGGTCAGTCATTATTTTGAAAGCCAAGGCAGCAAACGGTTCACTATCAGACGATTTGCGTTCGATAGGTTGTTCGGTGTGTGCATCAATGCCTGTAATTGGCGGAACATCTACTGGTGAAGGCAGATAATCTATCACCGCATCCAACATCGCTTGGACACCTTTGTTTTTAAAGGCCGAACCGCACATCATTGGAACAATTTCCAGACTGATAGTCCGCTTGCGCAGACCTGCCATTATTTCTTGCTCCGTAAGCTCAGTCCCTTCAAAATATTTTTCCATCAACTCTTCGCTTGACTCGGCTGCGGCTTCTATCATCTTCTCGCGCCATTCGACAGCTTCTTCCCTTAAGTCATCAGGAATTTCAGAATAAACAAATGTTGATCCGTTGTCTTCTTCATTCCAGATTATCGACTTCATCTTTACAAGATCAATTACTCCCTTAAACTTCTCTTCCGCGCCAATTGGAACTTGAATGGGTACCGGGTTAGCATGCAACCGCTCACGCATCTGCTTATAAACTTTAAAAAAGTCTGATCCTGAACGATCCATTTTATTTACAAACGCTATCCTTGGCACACCATACTTTGTAGCCTGACGCCAAACAGTTTCAGACTGAGGCTGCACACCGCCTACTGCACAATAAACCATGCAAGCACCGTCCAGAACTCTCATGGAACGCTCCACCTCAATGGTGAAATCGACATGGCCTGGTGTGTCAATAATATTGATCCTATGCTCGGGATAATTTAACCCCATGCCTCGCCAATAGGTCGTCGTTGCAGCCGATGTTATAGTTATACCACGTTCCTGCTCTTGCTCCATCCAATCCATTGTCGCAGCACCATCATGCACTTCGCCAATTTTGTGATTAATTCCAGTATAGAACAATACACGCTCGGTGGTCGTAGTCTTACCCGCATCAATATGTGCGGAAATTCCAATATTACGATATCTCTCGATAGGAGTATTACGTGCCACGGCCAAAACCTTTTTTTAAATAATTCAAGATAAACTATATCGCGCACTTACCAGCGGTAGTGCGAAAATGCTTTGTTCGCTTCAGCCATTTTGTGCGTGTCTTCACGCTTCTTAACTGCTGTTCCACGATTTTCGCCTGCGTCCATCAATTCTGCTGCAAGCTTCAACTCCATTCCTTTCTCACTTCGCTTGTGGGCTGCATCTATCAACCAACGCATCGCAAGCGCCATTCGCCTTGCCGGTCTAACCTCAACGGGTACCTGATAAGTTGCTCCGCCAACCCTGCGCGACTTGACTTCTACAACTGGCTGAACATTTTCTAATGCTTTACTTAGGACTTCTATCGAATTATGGTTGGTTTTACCTTCAATATGATCCAATGCTTGATAGACTATCTGTTCCGCGACAGATTTTTTCCCATCCCGCATTAACATATTCACGAACCTTGCGAGAACCAAATTACCAAAACGTGGGTCTGGATTTATTTCTCTTTTATCGGAATTTCTTCTTCTAGACATATGGTTAGCTCAAGAATGAATATTAACTCTTAGGACGCTTTGCGCCGTACTTTGAACGCCCCTGCCTACGCTTCTGAACACCGGAGGTATCCAGACTACCGCGCACGACATGGTATCTAACGCCTGGCAAGTCCTTAACTCGCCCACCACGAATCAGCACAACCGAGTGCTCCTGAAGATTATGGCCTTCACCGCCGATATAACTTGAAACTTCTGCACCGTTTGTCAAACGTACCCTAGCCACCTTTCTTAAGGCCGAGTTCGGCTTTTTTGGGGTTGTGGTATAAACTCGCGTGCATACTCCGCGCCGTTGCGGACAACCGCTCAAAGCTGGAACATTACTCTTAACTACTTGCCTTTCCCGAGGCTTCCTAACCAATTGGTTGATCGTGGGCATATCAAAACTCCGATTGTTTCTCGACTCTTTAACTGTAAACCTTAGTCTTTAACGGCAATATCATTCATCAGCCGACTCAAATAGGTAAAGCTTAGCCGTTCAATTTAACTCATCCAAATAAGCCTGTCAACTTATCAATTAAAGCCAACCGAGCCACTAACCACCCCAACATGGGAAAAAATTTAATCTACGCCAATCTGATTGAGATTATTTTTTGCATAAAAAAAGGCTTACAACTCTTTGTAAGCCTCTCGATTTTTGGCTCCCCCGGACGGGTTCGAACCGCCGACCCAGTGATTAACAGTCACTTGCTCTACCTACTGAGCTACAGGGGAAGAATCTTGATTAAATCAACCTTCGCAGGATGGAACATGCTTAGGCTCATAGCTTACATATAAATGGCGCGCCCGGAGAGATTCGAACTCCCGACCACCTAGTTCGTAGCCAGGTACTCTATCCAACTGAGCTACGGGCGCACACTCAAGACTGGGCATTATGCATTCACTTGAATGAGGAGTCAATAGTTAGGTGTAAATTTTATTCATCCAAGACCATTCCACCCTTTATCATAGGACACTAAAACAATAGACCAATCGGAGCATGACAATCCTTTGACCAACAACCTTACCCCTGATGCCGTGGACCTGGAAAAGCACACTCCCATGATGCGGCAGTATTTGAGCATGAAGGCCGAGCATTCTGACCGTCTCCTATTTTACCGAATGGGCGATTTTTATGAATTGTTTTTCGATGACGCATACAAAGCATCCAAACTTCTGGACATCACTTTGACCCACCGGGGCGAAACGGCCGGGCAGCGCATCCCTATGGCAGGCATCCCTTACCACGCGGCCGAGAATTACCTGTCAAAGCTACTTAGACTAGGCGAATCAGTCGCTATTTGCGAACAGATTGGCGACCCGGCGACATCTAAAGGCCCGGTAGAGCGTAAAGTAGTCCGTATCGTCACTCCAGGCACCGTCACCGATGAAGCATTCATGGAGGATCGCAGGGATAATCTCCTGGCGGCGTTTGCACCTCTGGATGGTCGATTCGGTTTGGCCTATCTGGATTTAACCAATGGGCGCTTCGTGCTCCAAGAAATGGCCTCGCTAGAATGCCTTGTCAGCGAATTGGAACGGTTAAACCCTGCCGAAATCCTTCTGCCTGAGGACTGGGCCACCCCTAGCACTATCGCTGACCGAAAAAGCCTGACCCGACGCCCTGCTTGGCATTTCGACCCCATGAGTGCCCGCCTGCTATTGCAACGACAATTCGAGACCCACGATCTCAAAGGATTTGGTTGCGACAATGCTGACGCTGCCATAGCCTGCGCCGGCTGCCTTCTGCAATATGTCAAGGAAACTCAGCGTTGCGCCCTTCCCCATATCCAAGGGTTGCGGATGGATAGAGGCGATGAAACCATCACTATAGACGCGGCCAGCCGTCGCAACTTGGAGTTGGACTACCACCCGTCGGGACGTACCGAACTCACCCTACTAGGAACTCTCGACCACACAGCAACCGCCATGGGCAGCCGCTTGCTACGCCGATGGCTGCATAGTCCATTGCGGGACCGGCTAATTATCCAAGGACGCCACAATGCAATCGCCGCCCTGATAGACAACAAACGGCACGATTTGCTGGCAGAAATACTCAATGGAATAGGCGACATCGAACGCATCACCGCCCGCATTGCGTTGAAGACAGCCAGACCCCGTGATCTGACGACTTTAGCCCGTTCTCTCGCTGCCTGCCCAAGCTTGCGTGAGTCTTTGAATGGCTTGGACTCTCCGCTACTGGAAAATCTGCACAAACGCATTGGCGAACACCCCGACATCGTCAATTTGCTAAAACTGGCCGTGGTCGACAACCCTCCCATGCTGATCCGCGACGGGGGGGTCATCCGCGATGGCTATGATGCAGAATTGGATGAATTGCGTAATTTGAGCGAAAACGCCGACCAATACTTATTGGACATGGAGCAGCGCGAACGGGAACGAACGGGGATAAGCAATCTAAAAGTCGGCTACAATCGGATACAAGGTTTTTACATCGAGATATCCAAGACCCAAGCCAGCCGGATTCCTGACGATTACACTCGCAGGCAAACATTGAAAACCGCAGAACGTTACATCACCGCCGAATTGAAGGCTTTCGAAGACAAGGTACTGAGTGCAAGGGAAAAATCCCTGTCCAAGGAAAAATCTTTATATGAGAGTCTGCTTAACACCCTAGGACTCGAAATTCAAAGCTTGCTGAGCTGTGCGGCTGGCGTCGCCGAATTGGATGTTCTTGCCAACCTGGCTGAACGCGCGGTAAGCATGAGGCTCACAGCCCCCCAACTAAGCACCGTACCCGGCATAAGAATCGCCGGTGGAAGGCATATCGTCGTCGAGCAAGTTTTGGAAAATCCATTTGTTCCCAATGACCTGGAATTCAGTTCTGACTGCCGGATGTTGATTATCACCGGCCCCAACATGGGTGGAAAATCCACCTATATGCGGCAAAACGCACTAATCGTATTACTCGCCCATATCGGCTCTTACGTCCCGGCCGACAGTGCCGAAATTGGACCCATCGACAGGATTTTCACCCGCATAGGGGCATCTGACGACTTGGCCAGTGGTCGCTCCACCTTCATGGTCGAGATGACAGAAACCGCCAACATTCTCCACAATGCGACACCCCATAGCCTAGTGCTGATGGATGAAGTGGGCCGCGGCACTAGCACCTTTGACGGGCTTTCCTTAGCTTGGGCTTGCGCAGAACATTTGGCCCGCCAAATAAAAGCCTTCACCTTGTTTGCCACCCATTATTTCGAACTCACCAGCCTAGCCAACGAACACGACAACATCCGTAATGTCCACCTTGATGCCATGGAACACGGCGAACACATCATATTTCTACATGCTGTGAAACAAGGCCCTGCCAATCAAAGTTATGGGCTGCAAGTCGCATCTTTGGCCGGGGTTCCCAAGTCAGTCGTCACAAAGGCACGCGAAAAGTTGCGGACATTGGAAACTAAAGCCTACAAACAGCAGAGGGAAGAAACCGGGGCACGGCAGTTCGATTTGTTTGCCGCGCCAGAACCTAGCCCTGCCCTGTCAAGGTTGGAAAAGATCAAGCCAGAAGAAGTAAGCCCGCGCCAAGCGTTGGATTTATTGTTTGAACTCAAGTCCTTGCTATGACTTGATTATAAGACCGACTCGGTTTTAAAAACCGAGTCGGTCTCGCTTGGCTATTTGTGCTCTTGGGGAAATAACTTTTCCAGAATCCGAGTGGCAGCTTCGCACTCAGGCACGGCATCGGCAAGTTTCATCTTTGTCCAATAATCAGGGGACAGGCCAGTAGCCGAAGCCAAGGCGGTATCGTTCAAGGGTTGGCATGCACGATCCATTTTCACCTCCGCTTTTGCCACTGGATCGTCGCTGGCTTCCAATCCGCTTGGGGTTGCAAAGAGTAATTCGTTGACCACCGTGTTGTGATGCCGAAAAACATGCTCCACATAGGCGGCAAATTCTTCCTGGTCCATCACTACAGGCTTGCCCTCAGGAGTTTTGGTGTGGATTTGCGAACAGGCCACACCCAATAGCGCGACGGTAATCAGCAGCATTTTTGAAAACAATGACTTCCTTTTACCATCTTCACCGCTCATGGAAGAGGAAGCGGAAAACTCGAATCGCTTTGCTTTCGAGGCATGCATCATCACTGTAAGAGTTTTTCCAACGGTTAAAGAATTACTCGTTATTGTAATGGATTCGCTTGCAAATCTTAGCGTTAATTTTGACTATCCTCACATGCCGTCCCCATGTTGATGGTGATGGGCATCCGCCTGTTGCAGATTATGCACCGCCACGCCATGCCCGTATACCATCAACCCACCCAAATCGGCACCAAAAACTAGGCTGGCTGTCATAATTGTGGAAAGCAATAGAAATAAAGCCTTTTCCATGCCGACAGGCACTTGTTTTGCCATCAGCCGCCAAACGCTTAGAATAATTGCCAAGCTAGCCACTGCAAGCCCTAGTCGCTCGTGCCACTCCATGATGTCATGCACAGCATCGCCATGCGGCACGGTATTGGCGGCATACAGCCCCGCCGCCGCCGCCAGCAATGCGCCTAGCGTCCCGCAATAAAGCATCGCACTGGCGGTCTGGCGCAACCTATCGCGACGCAATCCACAACCGACCATCTCCAATAGAAAAAAGACCGACAAAAAGGCAACGGGGAAATGCACCAGGGCCGGATGCACGTTATACCCTAGGGTGGCAAAGCCTGGAAACCATTGGAAGCCACCCCCCGATTCCGTCACTTTGGACAAGGCACTCAATACGTTGTCGAGAAGCCCGACCAAGCCCCCGCCCGCCGCATCCGAACCGCCATGTATGGAAGGGTTCACAGTGCTGATGCCTAGAAAATCAGGGATAAAAAATAATTCAAACACGTTCGCCCTCTTGCTTATCGTTTAATGTCGGCCCTTATTTATTAGGCATTATGGAGAAGTGTTAGTTTCGCAGATACAGCGTTTTTTATATCACACGTTACTTACATAATGTACGTCCATGTCGGCAAAGGGTTGCCGACCTACTGCGTAACAAGGGCCGTAGGGCGGCAACCCCTTGCCGCCAACGATAAACAAAATAACCAATTGACATTGAAAACGCTGTAAAATCAATACCCACGCTAGTTGCTATGATACGATTCAACAACAATCAGCCTTTTTTGAGTAAGCCCTCAAATTCATCAATCGGAACCGGCTTGCTGAACAGATAACCCTGAAATAACTTGCATCCGTACTGCCTTAGAAGCGTCAGATGATCATCAGTTTCCACACCTTCAGCAATCACCTCCATGCGAAAATTTTCCGCCAAGCCTATGATGGTTTTTACCATAATGGCATCATTTGGTTCCGTAGTCATATTCCTCACAAAACTCTGGTCGATTTTGATTTGGTCAAGCGGCAATTGCTTCAAATAGGACAGTGAGGAATAGCCAGTGCCAAAATCGTCCAGGGACAATCTGACTCCCATTGCTTTTAGTAAATGCATCTTGGCTACAACGTCAGAAACATCACCCAACACAACGCTCTCGGTAAGTTCCAGCTTCAAGTGGTTAGGGTTAACCTGATGAGTATTAACCAGAGACGACACCGTTCTCACAAAGTCATGCCGTTTGAATTGTTGAGCGCTTACGTTCACCGCCAGGACCAAGTCACGTGTTTCCTCGCGCCTACTCCAAAGGGCAAGTTGTTTGCTTGCGGTTTCCAGCACCCAACGCCCAATTTCCAGAATCAGGGTACTTTCTTCTGCGATGGGAATGAAATGAATCGGCGAAACCAACCCGCGTACAGGGTGAATCCAACGGATCAAAGCCTCGGCACCTACCGGATGGAGATCGTTGTCTAATTGGATCTGATAATAAAGGTGCAACTGCTGTTTGGAAATTGCTTTGCGCAAGTCAGCCTCAACAGATGCACGAGCCTCTACTGCAAGTTGCATGGCGGGTTCATAAAACCGCACAGCATTGCGCCCCGATTCCTTAGCCTGAGACATTGCAATGTCGGCATATCTTAATAAAGAATCCATCGTTTCTTCATTGCCACGATATAGGCATACCCCAATGCTTGTTGAACTATGATGCTCATGCTCATTAAGCCAATAGGGTTCGGCCAGCGCAAAACGAATTCTTTCAGAGATTAATGCGACCTTTTGCGAAACAATCTCTGCATCCAGGCCAATTTCTTCTATAAGCACTACAAATTGATCTCCACCAATGCGTGCTACAGCATCTACGTCGCGAACACAGTTTTTCACTCTCTTTGCCACCTCGATCAGAAACAGATCGGCATGATCATGTCCTAAAGTGTCATTGAGTGCCTTGAACTTGTCCATGTCTAGAAATAGCAACGCACCATAATGATTGCTACAAGCCGACATCGACTGCGCCTGGCGAATCCGATCCAGTAATAAACGCCGATTAGGAAGGCTGGTTAATGTGTCGTAAAACGCCAGGCTATATATTTCATTCTCGGCCTTTTTACGATCAGTGATATCACTAAACACGGCGACATACTCTGTGGTTATTCCTTCACGATCTTTTACAGCAGTAATGGTCAACCATTTCGGATAAATTTGTCCGCTCTTGCGTTTGTCAAAAATCTCACCGGTCCAAGTGCCGGTTTCCAGCAGTTGTTTCCACATGTCATCGTAAAACGCTTTATCATGTAGGCCCGAATTCAACATGCGCGGATTTTTGCCTAGGACATCATCTTCACTATAGCCGGTGACATCCTGAAATGCTTTGTTGACTCGAATGATGTTGACATTCGCATCGGTGATCATGATAGCCTCATGCATCTCGAAGGATACCGCTAAGATTCGCAATTGATTTTCTGCGAGCTTGCGCTCGGTAATGTCAGCTTTTATCGCAATATATTGTATTGGTTTAACTTTTTCATTCAGATAGGGAACGATGGTGGTCATCACCCAATATAGGCGGCCATTCTTGGCACGATTACAAATCTCGCCATTCCAAACTTTACCCGATTTAATGGTATTAAATATATCATGGAAAAACTCTCTTGTGTGACTGCCTGAATTCAGCATACGATGATTCCGCCCGATCAACTCTTGCTTTGAATATCCACTGATTTCACAGAACTTGTCATTGACATAGGTAATAGTGCCACCCAAATCGGTCATTACAACAATCGCATGTTGATCCAGCGCGAATTTCAGGTATTCCAGTTCATCAAGTACGCTGAGTGTTTGTTTCTGGCTTTCCTGTAATGCTTCTTCCACTACCTTGCGCTCAAGATATCCTTTCTCCAGCTTACTTTTCTGTGACAAGCCTTCGGTTAGTGCGATGGCCAATACTTTTGCGGTCTCAATCTCGGCATTCGACCAAGGTTCGCATCGTCCGCGCCATATTTCAGTCCATGTCTCAAATGAGTTGCGGGGTGCAAGGCGCACCTCTCCTGCCTGATCCTTAAAGATATATTTCTCCGGCTTGCCCGCCCAATGCAGTGTGCGCAATTTCTCCTTGCGAAACCAGATAATGCAATTTCGCATATCTGTCGTAAGCGGTAATGCAAGCAAGCCGGATGCAATATCTGAATAGGCGTCGGCAGGTGCAAAATGCTGTGCCAGATGATCACAACTAAATATTTCCGATCCGGAGCGGCTGCCTAGCCATGCCTGCAAAACATCAATTGCACCTTGCCCTGGCAGTTCTCCATACACATAGCTCTTCCCTTCAACCACCATCAACACACCTGTTGCATTCATCAGATTAAGCAGTTCAGGAAGCACACGCAATAAAATAAACTCTTCAGTGCCGGCAGAAATATGTTTAAGCAGTTCGCCGATGATAAGGCTGGCTCTCAAGCCCAAACTGTTAAGTTCACGGCTATCACCCAAAGTAAGCTTTGCTGAGATCATCTGGCTGATTAAGTTCAGTTCCTCCAGTAATGCATAGGACATCGGTTTCGCCGTCATGTGGTGACAGGCGATTAACCCCCATAACTTACCGTTTCGCAGTAGCGAAATTGACAACGAAGCCTGTACTCCCATGTTGCGCAGGTATTCGATGTGTACCAAAGAAAGGCTACGCAACGCTGAATACGTCAAATCGAGTGGCTGTTGAGTGGCTGGATTTAATGTTGGCACCACGAGAACCGCAATGGCATCAATATCGACGATATGGCGTACCAGATTGAATGTATAGAGTCGCCGTGCCTGCGGCGGAATGTCGCTGGCAGGAAAGTGGGTACCCTTGTACGAAATTGCCGACTCCACACGGCTCTCCGCAATGACCTCCCCATCCCAGTTTGCATCGAAACGATAGACCATGACTCGGTCAAATGCGGTCAATGCCTGGACAATCGAGGCGACTTGGTCAAAGTAACGGTAAATATCCCTTTCGGATTCCGAATTCAGCAATAATTGCCGCATGAGTAACGACAGGTCAGAGATTTTATTTGCTTGATTTGCTTCCTCATCATGCATCAGTTCCAATATGAACTGTCCATTTGAGGCAAAAACGCGCGCCTTGATTTCCATCCTCGTCTGCCGCCGGGTAATGTTAATTGCCCCGATTTTCACCCGCTGAAACCCGACATCTTGAATCAATTGATCAACTTGCCCGGCTTCGGTTATCCCAATAAGACTGGCAAGTGGCTTGCCAAAGGCTCCGTCAATCGGTAAATCAATAAAATCTGCTAGATTTTCACTGACTTGCAACACAATGTGTTGGCTGTCTGAGCTTAATACAAGCAACACTCCATGAGGTTGGATATAACCAATCTGGTGAATATTCTCTGCCTCGCAATTTTGCAGAGCCTGCTCCTGTTCCTGTTGACTATGGTTGTTCATCAGCTTGATTCCAGTTGTGTGGCGGTTTTGGAGTGCACGTCATCTTGGAACAATGCAATATCCTTGGATAACCACGGAAGTTTGCAACGTCCGGCATAACAAACCGCAAGATTCAAGGCAGGATTCGACGGAGTAAATTGCCTCTAATAACGAGGCCAAGGAGAAAAACCCCAAGAAATGCCCCGGAGCATAAGGACTAGCGGACATAAAAAACCTCGTATCGGAAAAAACACGAGGATTTTCATCTTCTTTTTGGTGGGCCATCAGGGATTTGAACCCCGGACCAAGGGATGAGTCTATCATAAACCATAAATTACAACAACTAGCAACACCTAATAACAATATAAATCAATCGTTTGCTGTTTTTCGTTTGTTTTCATTGATTGCCGATTATTGCCCTTATTTGTAGGCAAGTGTCCCGCCAGTGTCCCACGGGGCAATAGTCCCAATGTCGCTTTAAACGGCAGATTTACGCCACCACTACGCGCACACACCTCCAAAGTTTACCGAAATTATTAGGCAATTTAACCCGCACATTCCCATAAATATCGCCCAAACCCACGCCATTAACAGCAATTCTCATTTTGAAAAAAACCGGGCGGGTTCCAAACCCGCCCGGTTTTGTTCAAAATGAGAATTGCTGTGTCGGTTATGGTTTCCCAAGCTGTCCCAAAACGCTCAAAATTGAGCGTTTTAGCCTTCAATCCATTGAAAAAAATGTGCCTTGATGGATTGTGCAAATCCTGAAGACTTCCAATCATCCAAGGCGGTTGCCAAAAAAGCGGCTTCAAGAAGGCTAATTCATGATCATAAATTGCAAAATTTTTGCCGTCCCACAAACAATTGGGGTTTTTTGGTCGGCGGTCTGGGTTCAGGGTCAAGGCATCGAAAGCAAAAATATCGGCGGCTTGGTCAATCAGAGCTTGCGGGATGGATTTATCAACGGGAACGGTCGAAAAGCCAGCCGGTAGTTTTGTTGAGCCAAACGCTAGAGGGGCGCTATTTCTCGCCAATTCTGCAATTTCTGGGTCGGTGATGGTCTGGATAAATTCATCATCAGCAACAAACTCCTGCACCCCTACGTTTGCAATCTTTATACACTTTATCGGGTTTGATCTTGAAAAGTCTTTGCTATCAAAGCTATAGCCACTCGCGACTGTACTCACCTCACACAGGTCAGTCATCGGCCAGTCGGGTTGGATGGGAATATGAGGGCGGTAGTTTTCTACCACCTGCCGCGCACCGTCGATGATTTTCTGATAGCCTTCAATCTCGGCCACGATTTCCTTCTGAATATCAAGTGGGGGGAGGGGGATTTTTATTTCGGCAAACGATGACCAACCGACTCGCGGAAGTTGTGCGCCTTTAAGATCAGATAAAACCGCGCCATTAAATTGATTGCTTCTGAAAATATAAGAGTAAAAGCTAGGTATTGTCAGATTGTTTTTTGATCGAATTACAAAAATGTCGGTCGAACAAATTCCCCCTCGCTCTGATAAGCAAACTTTATTTAGGTTTGGTCTCAACTTACCATAAAGAATTTCATTTGGAAGAAATACATTTTTCAGGCTTTTAATCTCTGATGGATCATCCACAACCAGACTACCACATATCATACCGGTGTTTTGAGTTACAGCGTTTTTAATGTTGATTGATTACTTTGTTTTTCATTGGCGGCAAAGGGTTGCCGCCCTACAATCCTTGATGTGCAGTAGGTCGGCAACCCTTTGCCGACATGGATGTAGATTATGTAAGTAACGTGTGATATTAAAAACGCTGTATGTTCTCAAGACCAATATAAGTAACGGAAGAACTTAGTGAATCAGGTAAAACGGTACTATTCGACTTCTCAAATATTTGCCCCACTGGAATAAGATGCCAAACAGATGAAGTAACCACATTTTCTCGATACCTATCCCCACTTAAATTCCACTCCCCATTTTCCGCAATCCGGGCTTTTACCACCGGATGCAGGTTCGGAATGTCATCAACAAACAAAACCTTGTCATTGCGTAAATTCCTCAGCCAAGCTTTGATATTCCGCCCCATCTCCGGCAAGTCGTTCTGCTCAATGCGCCGCCGTTGTGCGCCAAGGTTAAAGCCATCGCTTTCAATCTTCGCAAACAGAATTGTGTCGGTCTTTTTGGCAAGCCGCCTGTCCAGCACAAGGATGGAGGTTTTCACACCGCTGTAGGGGTTGAACACCCCGGCGGGCAGGGAAATAACCGCAACGAGATAATTCTCCACCAACATTTTGCGCAAGCTTTTATAAGCCGTGCCACTTTGAAAAATAATCCCTTCCGGCACGATCACAGCAGCACGGCCATTCGGTGTAAGATGCTCGGCGATATAATCGACAAACAAAACCTCGCTGCGCTTGGCTTGCACGGTAAACCGCTTGTGCGGCTTGATACCGCCCTTTGGCGACATGAACGGCGGATTGGCGAGGATGATGTCGGCGTAGTCGTTCCAACGTTCGTCGCTGGTCAGGGTGTCGTATTCGTCAATGTCAGGTTTGGGAAAGCCGTGCAAATACAGATTAACCAAGGACAGGCGCACCATATCGGGGGAAATGTCATAGCCTTTGATATTGGCGACAATCCGTTTGCGTTCGTCGTTCGTCAGCAACTCGCCTTTGTAGCGCAAGGGGCTATCCAGCGTGAGCAATTCGATGGGCAAGCCCTTTTCGTCTAGCGTTTCCTTAGCTTGCCCGGTGCGGTAATTCTGCGAGTTATGCTTGAGAATGTGCTTGTACGCTGAAATCAGAAAGCCCGCCGTGCCACAGGCCGGGTCGAGAATGGTTTCATCCTTCTTGGGGTCAACGATGTCCACCATGAACTCGATGATATGACGCGGGGTGCGAAACATTCCCGCATCGCCCTGACTACTCAGCACTGACAACAGGTATTCAAACGCATCGCCTAGGCGTTCGGAATGGTCATACTTAAAGCTGTTTATCTCCTTCAAGAAAATGCGTAAGGTTTCCGGGTCACGGTAAGGCAGATAGGCATTTTTGAAAATGTCGCGGAATAGCGGTGGGATGCCGGGGTTCTGGTTCATTTTCTGAATGGCTTCGGAATACACGGACAGCACGGACAAAAGCAGAAGCGCAGGGTAACCGTGGCATCTGTAAATCAACTAGCACCAAAAGTTACTACATGACAAAACGTTCGACTTGAGCTTTTGGATGGCAACCAAAGTTAACAAGAAGCCCTATTTTCATGTTTGATGCTTTTAGATAATTTAGCAATTGTGCCTTATGTTCTGGCGCGATTTCCCTGCAAGCCTTTATCTCAACAATGACCACCCCAAAACAAATCAGATCAGGCACATAAACCTGTTTGAGAGGTTCACCTTTGTATGAAAGTGCCAGGGGTTGCTTCGCTGAATAGGGGATGCTTCGCAGGTGCAATTCCTTTTCCAAGCATTCTTGATAAACGGCTTCAAGAAAACCAGAGCCTAGCTCGTGGTATACCTCGAACACCGCTCCGCGAATGAGGTAGCTTTCTTGCTCAAGGATCATATTTGTTACATAAACTGGTTGAGGGGGACGTAATCCTTGACGTATTCAGGGATGCGGTTGCGCCATTCCGGGGGTACGGCCCTGAAATCAGCCATACTAAAACCGGGATGGGTGTTGAGTTCGGTCAGCCGGTTATCTTCGATGATTTGGCGTATTTCCCCATCCGTCACATAAGCTTTGAAAAAATATTTCATCGCGACAATGTGGCTGGCATCTTCGGGCTTATTGTCCAACACAAACTGGTCAAAGGCTTCCTCTAGCAATTCGTCTTTGGACTTGAAGCTTGGAATGAAACCAAAGGCTTTTTGCAGAATTTCGCGCAATGAAAGGCGGCGGTCAACGCCAGCCGCTTTGCGCAATTTCTCAAGATTGAAATATTCCGCTGGTTTGTCGAATAAATGGTTGATGACATATTCCACGGCTTGCTCCCAACGCTCGGCTTCAACTTGCTCCTTTAGTATGGGGTCTTCCTTGAGTTTTTCTTCAAATTGCTCGAAGAACATACGGTCAATCTTCATGCCATCCAAGCCGATGGCTGTTTCATGCACGGTGCTGATAAGGTCGTCTTGGGTGTTTTCATGCAGTCCAACAGGCGGAGGGGGCGGAGGGTATGGGCCTCCGCCGCCTTCGCTAGGTCGTGGCAGTTGCAACACTTCGTCGTAGTTGAATTTTTCCTCGAAATATTCGCAGTTGGCGAAAAAATCGAACAGCTTGAAGTGCTTCTTATGCGGTTCTGCGACCCAGCCTTTAAGTTCAGGGTCGGATAACAGTTCCAAAAAGGAAAACTTCCGAGTCCCCCGCCCTTTGATTTGCACGAAATCCGACGGCGAAAATATCGGACGCACAAGCGCAAGATTCAGAATATCCGGGCAATCGTAGCCCGTTGTCATCATGCCTACGGTGACACAAACACGGGCTTTGCAGGTTTTATAGGTTTCAATGAAATTGGCCGAGCCGAGCAAATTATTATTGGTAAAGTTGATGGTGCATTGCTGGGCATCCGGTATTTGGGAAGTGACTTGTACGGCAAAGTTGGATTGATATTTGTCGGGAAACATACTGCCAGCCAGTTCGTTAAGTATCTGGGTCAGTTTGCTTGCATGGTTCTGGCTGACGGCAAACACAAGGGTTTTACCCATTTCACCACTGACAGGATCGCGCAGGGCGTGTTTCAACAAGGCTTCGCAAAATGTGCGGTTGGTCGGTTCGGAAAAGAATTTCTTCTCAAAATCTTTGCGGTAAAAAGTTTGTTTGGCAACCTCTTCGCCTTCCTCGCTCGTTTCATCTTCGTCGGTGTCGCCGATTTTCATCACCGCATAACCTTGGTCAGAAAGCATTTGGGTGGTAATGTCGGTACGGGCAGCTTATAGCCGACGAAATACTCGAAAACGGCACGGGCATTGCCGCCGATGGAGCGGTGTGCCTCGTCGGAAATCACCAGGTCAAAATCAATGGGGGAAAATAGGCGTTTGAATTTGTTGTTAAACAGGAGCGACTGCACCGTAGTCACGACAATTTTCGCCTTTTTCCATTCGTCGCGGCGTTCTTTGTAGATGACCGATGTGAAATCATTTTTCAACAGGAAATTAAAATGTTTGTTGGCTTGATCTTCCAATTCCAAACGATCTACGAGAAAAAGAACGCGGCTGGCGTTGCCTGTCCGCAAAAAAAGCTTGATGACAGCAGCGGCGGTCAGCGTTTTCCCTGTCCCCGTTGCCATTTCAAAAAGAAATCGGCTCTGGCCTTCCTTGACGGCGTTTTGAATGGAATGAACGGCCCTTTCTTGGTAAAGACGCAGGAAACGCAGGCGGTTTTTCTCGATCAAGGCCGGTCGTTCGATTTCGTTATTCCAGCCCGCTTCATCGGCATAATGGGGTAATTGGGTTAGTACAATGTAATCCGAATTGACGGATTCCTTGACTAGCTTTTCGGGGTTCGGCTGGAAGTGGGTATACCCCTTGATGGATTCCGGGGTCGGAAAGCGTGAAATCAGGTAAGGGTTGCCATGGGCTAAATCCCAAAAATAATGCAGGTTGCCGTTGGACAAAATCACAAAGCGGCAATTTTGCGATTTGGCATAAGTACGCGCCTGTTCCTTGCCGATCAGCGGATTTTTATCTTCGGGCTTGGCTTCCAGCACGATGAGTGGAAAACCCTGCGCATCCAGCAGCAGGAAATCAATAAAACCTCTTGTGGTCGTCTCGAAATTCACGCCGAGCGCATCCATAACCGCTTGGGTCAGTTTGACCTTGGGTTCCAGCACGATATTTGCCTTGCCCTTGTCGTCATCGAAGAAATGCCAGCCGGATTCTTCCAGTTGTTTATTGATTTTAATACGGGCTTTGGCTTCTTTTGCGCCCATCGTTGTCCTTTTTTTGCTGTTGTTAGTCTTTTCAGTTTGCGGCAACACCGAATCACTACTATCAAAAAAACATATCTAAGCAGCTAATGATAACGCATTTATAATCAGCGAAGTTCCTTCAACTTCAACAGCATTGCCAACGTCCGCTCAAACTTCCGGTCTAGGTGCGCTTCGTAGCGGCTCAGCTTTACCAGTTTGTCGGCTAAATCCAAGGTTTCCGTCTGGATCGCGGGCAGGATGACAGGGCGGCAACCACGGAAACCCGCAATCATATCAGAGCAGCTTGCGCCATGACGTTAGCATTGCTTGCATTTCGGCCTGTTCCGCATCGGACAGCGGCTCAGCAGGGTCTGGTTTTGGGCTTCCGGCCCATTCGCGCACCATGGCGGCATCCTGCCCAGTCTCATCGGTAAAGGCATCCAACGCCGCATCTAACACCCTAAGCGTTGAAGTAAATTTCTGTGCATCAAGGTAATACCCGGTCATTTTTTCAGAAGGCATATCCGGGTTTGCCATAATGCAGCCGCTACGTATCAGTTGATGCGCCTTGGTGCGCCAGTAGGACAGGCTCCACAGTTGGACAATACCCATCAATGAAAATGAATGGTTAATAAACTCTTGGTGGTATATTTGGTAAGTTGCCTTCGGTACGGCACTAAGAATCTTGTCGTGTTCGCCCTCGTCCTCTCGCAGAATGGCCCCAATCGCCAGCACGGCCAGTGCTTTGGGCGGGGTCTTGTCGTACAGTTTCAATAGCGGGTCTTTCTTCATGGTTTTATCACCTTGGCGTTAAGGCTACGCTCAAGCAGGGCTAGGCGTTCTTCAATGACGGCGGTTTCATAGGCTTTGAGTAGCCTGTCCAGAACGTAAGTCAGCCGGGTTCCGTCTTGGGTTTCAATCTTCCCCGCCCGCATGTCGCGGTAAACCGCCCCCATTTCCCGGCGTAAGGATGGTGCCGTTGCCCAATCTACGGTACTGCTTTACAACTCCCCAACCAAGATAAACGGTGCCCAGAAATACGGATGCGCGTAGCCCTCGTGACGCAAATCGGCGCGGGCTAGTCGCAAGGCTTCCAGTTTGTTCTTGCCTTGTTTCAGGTAGGCGAAAAACTTTTCAGTCAGAAGATTGCGCTGGTTCCCAAGCTCCAGCTTCACTGCCATTAAGTTAAGAAAAAACTCGTCGTTCCGGCAGGGATCGCCGGAACCTAGGCTCCATGGATGGCATAGATTGTTGGCATCCCTGCAATCTGGATTCCGGCGGTCCATGCCGGAATGACGGCTTAACTTAATGGCAGTGAAGCTCCAGCTTGGGAACCTAATATCGCAAGCTCCGGCTTGTAGTCTCGGAAAGCGGGAGCTTCCAAAACCGCATTCCCAAGCTGGAGCTTGGGAACGAGCTAACCTTTTGTCTTGCGAAACTTGAACTGTCCAACGAATAGGCGTTGCCATGCTTACCCAAGCTAACCTATCCCTCACAACTGCCATATTGTGGCAATATCCTCAATGCCGCCACCTCGCCCAAGGCGACTTCAACCACCGCCAAGCGGGCCGGAGGTTGATGGGCAGGAGGGAGAAATAAATACAGTTTGTCGGCACTCTGCAATAGCAAGCGATAACAGCCTAGTGGCAATTGCATGGATAAAGCCTTGTACACCGCATCTTCGCTATTGCCCGATTTCAGCCAAACTCGCGCCCGTGGGTAATTGGGAAAATCATCTGTACGCTGTTGTCGATAATCACGGTTGGCGGTAGACTCGCCCAAAACAAACACTAAGCCAAGCAAGCAAAGTAGCAAGGCAAATAAAGGAATCCCACGATTGATTCCAGACAGAACGTTTGTCAGATATCGCTTCCACCAAGCTTGTCTGGATAGATAAGGCACCAAGAAAGCCACTGCCAACAACGGCAGGGCAAGAAACCACCAATCACGGAAGACTAGGAATCCATACATCAGATAGTATTCAGCCGGTATGTCCAAACTTAGTATACCTAACTGAAAATTGGCGAAATAATGATAGGCATAAATCCAGCCCGTTGCATAATCTAGGGCGGTTGCCAGTGCGAGTAAGCCCGCAAAATCCAGCAAACTCGTGGAGGAAGAAGTCTCATCTATGGTTTTAGCCATGCGATTAATCCTCTTCGTTGCCGTTGCGGATAATGAATGGCGTATTTGTTTTTTTCGATATTCCGCATTTTATGCAACCGGGTTTGCCGTCTGGTATCGCAGTCCATCCAATGATATTCACTGGCACTGTGCCGCCTTTGCCTTGGTCGAAGCAGACAGTATTTTCATCCGCTTTGCCTTTTGACACTGTTTTACAGCCAACCAACAGATTCTCAGCGGAATCACGCAGGCAAAAACAGTCATCTTTGGCAATGGCGGCTTCCGGCAATGCAAGAAAACATAAGGCTTGAATGATACCGGTCAACAATAAGCCGTTACGAACTGGCCGGTGGCTTGGGATGCTGAAAGGCTTCATGATTGATCTTCCACCCGTGGTTTGCATAAATCGTTGCAATACTTAATTTTGCATGGGGCCGATGGCGCCACCATGGCACTCAATGCGAGAATAAATGCCTCAATGCCCCCAAACCTCATCCAGACTTTTAGCATCAAGGACGCGCTCGCCCCACACCAGCAGGATTTCGGCATCGGCAGCGGCGACGCGCTGGCGGGCGGACTCCGGCAGGGGATTGAACTTGCGTTCCAACTGGCGCAGCAACAGGGCGGCTTCGCCTTCCACGCGGCCCTCTGCGAACACATCTTGATAAAACCGGGTTGTCTTCAAATCAACATCGTTTAGGCCAAACATCTTTTGTATCTCCTCGCGGGTGAATGTGGGTAGTTTATAGACCAGCACGGTTTCCAGCAATTCCAGCCAGTCTATGCCGTCGGCGGGTTGGGTTTCCCGATGGGCTTGGACTTTCCGCACAATGGGGGCGATCTTCGCGGCATCGGTTACGATCAGTGCGATTAGCCACAGCTTTGGGTTGGCACTGTCGAGCAGCGGCAGTCGGTTCAGATAAACCCTGTGCAGGTTGGGCAAGTTAAAAAACGGTGCGGTCGCCGGGGATAATCGCTCAATGGCTGGGCTGGGGTAGATGACCACGGCTTGCCAAGGATGCAGGCTTGGGTATTGGCCGAGGTGGAGTAGGATTTCGCTGAAAAAGCGCGGGTAAAAATCCTCGTCGGGTTGGAACTGTACTTCGACATAGCCCCTCGGCGCGTCGAGCCGGTCGGATGGCGGCTCGGCAATGCCGTCCAAGCGGAACGCCGTCTGTTTTATTTCCTGCGAGATGAAACTGTAACCCTCATGCCGTGGCACGTCCAACCCCGCCAGTTCAAAGGCCAAAGTCGGCTCGGCTTGCAGCAAACGGTAGAAAAGGCTGTCGGTTTTCATGGGAAGGCCGGTATAAATGTCGAATGGCTATTTTACGCGCAAACAGCGCCGGGCGGCGGATGAAGATGCCCTCGCCGAAATTCGCCTCCAGCCCGCGCAGTTCGTCCTCGACCATCGCCGTGCGCCGGGCCATCCTCCGGCCAAACCACAACATCCACACACCACTCGAACAGGATGTTGCCGAGCATCCCCAGCAGCCAGAACGCAAAGGCCAAGAGTGCCGCGACCAGTTTTCCCAAAGGTCCGCGCTTGGGCGGCGGGACCGGGCGGGAGGCTTCAGCCTTGGGGCTCCCCGCCAGCGGGTCGGCCCCCACCCACCACTGGTCGGCGGTGCTGGTGTGTTCGCATGCCCTTGGGCGATGGCGCACGTCCTGCGGCATCGCCGGGTCGGCGGAGGTGTCGGGCAAGGGAAAACGCACTTTCCACAACTGCCCGCCCTGCAACAGGCAAAACGCCTGGCCCAAGGGCTATGGAAACCAGATCGGCGGGGACCAGCA
>Ga0209697_10003308_pt1 | contig 22114 bp, 20 predicted proteins | sample AliMusrvi5mmetaG_FD_184115 | JGI IMG/M metagenome (GOLD analysis project Ga0209697, IMG submission 184115) | Freshwater lake bacterial and archeal communities from Alinen Mustajarvi, Finland, to study Microbial Dark Matter (Phase II) - Alinen... | ecosystem: Environmental > Aquatic > Freshwater...
GGATATAAACCTTCATTGTACAATGAACTGAAGGTTTGTGTTCATTTGTACATCGAAAGAAACCCGTTTTCATGACTTTATAAAGCCAAGAATTGCATAAAGTGTAAACCGGTAAATGAAGGATGCCAAATTGTTTGTGCATATTTTTTGTCATCGCTATCTGGCATACCCGTTTGAAACACAAGGCGATGATAACTGGATGGGGAAGTATTTTTTTACCGGGGGTCTGATGCCTGCCCGTGATACCTTGTTGCATTTTCAGAAGCATTTAAAATTGCAATGCCAATGGGATTTATCCGGAAGCCATTATCAAAAAACGTCCGAAGCCTGGCTTGATAATATGGATAAGAATGCTGGAGAAATTAGGCAACTCTTTTCCGAAACCTACGGTACAAATGAGGCCAAACTTTGGGTACAGCGCTGGCGTATCTTTTTTATGTCTTGTGCAGAATTATTTGGTTACAGCAACGGTAATGAGTGGCTGGTAGCGCATTATCTTTTTAGTAAACAAAGCTAGTTAAACAACACAATGAAAAAGCAGGGGTTGCATAACAAACTTATCAAGGCATTCTTGGTTCAGATTTTATTGATTAGTTTGGCAACCTTGCTGGGTGTTTTTTCTGCGGAAAAAATTGTCGAAAAGGTGCTGGTTCGTCAGGCGCTCGTCGGTGAAGCCGCTCACTTTTGGATGCGATATCAACAAAATCCGGATTTTCCTACACCTGACACTTTAAATCTTAAGGGTTATCTTGCGATAGACAATGGCTTCGCTAATATCCCGAAGCCATTGCAACAGAAACTACCCGGGTATTTTCGTGCTGATTTTAACGGGCGAAAGCCGATAGTCTATATCGAAGATCATGGGAACGCCCGTTTGTACCTGGTTTTTGATGAAGAACAGGTCGCTAATTTAGCCTTTTATTTTGGTGTGGTTCCCCTGAGTCTGGTATTGCTTCTGATCTATCTATTTGCCTGGTTATCGTATCGGCAATCTAGGAATGCCATTTCCCCAGTGATAAAACTGGCGTATATAGTTGAGCAATTTGATTTCCGCAGACAGGGTCTAGCTCAGCTAGATTTGAATGAATTACGACGAACATCCGATAGTGATGTTATTAAACTGATCGATGCACTCGATCATTTTACCGAACGACTGGAACAATTTATCCAGCGTGAAAAGAATTTTACGCGTGATGCCAGTCATGAATTGAGAACACCGTTGGCTGTTATCAAAAGTTCGCTGGCATTACTGCAAAAACGTAGCGACTTTCTGCCCAATGAAAACCAGTCCATAGCAAGGATAGACCATACCTTGCGCGATATGGAGAGTTTGATAGAGACGCTGCTGCTCTTGGCACGGGAAGAGTCCTCGCCATTACCGGAGGAGGATGTATTAATCAATGACCTTTTAATTATGCTGATGGAGCAAATTAATCAGGCAATCGGCAATGATAAAGTTAGCCTGGAGATTGAGCAAAACTGTCTATTATTAATACCTGCAGTTGAAAAAGTACTGGCTATCCTGTTTAGCAATTTGCTCCGCAATGCCTTTATTTATACCCGTCAAGGGGTTATTTCCATTACCATTGGTGACAGGCAGGTTAGCATTTCGGATACCGGAATCGGCATGAGTCAACACCAGTTAGAGCATGTTTTCGAACCTTTTTATCGGGCTCATGCGGATAGCAATGGTCATGGTTTGGGGCTGACTATTGTCACTCAATTATGTAATAGATATGGTTGGAAGTTAAAAATACGGAGTAAACAGGGTGAAGGTACGCGGATTACGGTAGTCTTCCCTAAGGCTCGCCTGCTAGGTGGTAGAACTGATAATATCTAGCGGCCGCTTTACGACTGTACAGGTGCAACTATTCGAAACCCAAGACCTTGTTGTGTCTCTAGCAAGGGTAGATCGAAAGGTTTATCGATAGCCTTACGCAATTTATATAAATGGCTTCGCAAGGTGTCGCTATCAGGAGATAACTCTCCCCAAAGTTCATATTCGAGTTGTTCCCGAGTGACCAGCGCCGGCGATTCACGCATCAGGATTCGTAAAATTCTAAGGCACGTTGGGGATAAATGGATGATATGATTATTACGTACAACCTACATGGTTCGATTATTAAGACTTAGATCATGTATGCTGTAAACTGATCCATCCAGTTCGCCACGTTCTCGACGGATGAGTGCAATTATCCGAGCCTCTAATTCCAGCATATCAAAGGGTTTTAGAAGGTAATCGTCAGCGCCCTGTTTAAAACCGTTTAATTTGTCTTGCAGTTGATCCCGTGCGGTCAGCATAAGGATAGGTGTAGACAAGTGTAAATCCGTCCGTAATCGGCCACATATTTCGAAGCCGTCAATACCCGGAAGCATGACATCCAGAATAATAGCCTCATACCGTTGAGTGGTGGCCAAGTGCAATCCAGAGAGACCGTCATAAGCATAATCCATATTGAAGCCGCTACTCTCAAGATAAGTTCCCACGGCTAAGGCAAGGTTTTTATGGTCTTCTACCAGAAGTACTCTGGCGTGGTTGATTGTAGGCGAGGTTTTCATAGGTTGACCTGTATTAATCGACTGATAATGTCGGCAGGTGAGTTTATAACAATCGCTAAACCAGTTTAATGCCTTCCTTATCATCGATGCTAATGAGCTGTTGTTTATATAATGAGCCTATGGCCTGTTTAAATACTTTTTTGCTGACACCAAAGGCAGCGTAGATAGCTTCTGGAGGACTCTTGTCACTGAGCAGTAACACGCCATTGTTTTGTTTAAGTTTTAGCAGGATTTTGTCAGTGAGTGAGACCACTTTTCCATAACCGGGTTCTTGCAAGACTAGATCAATCTTGCCATCGTCACGGATTTGTTTAATGTAACCGTCCAGCTTTTGGCCTTTTCTAACTGGTTGATACAATTCATTGTGGTAGAGCATACCCCAGTAAGCGTTATTAATAATGGCTTTCACGCCCAAATCAGTTTTTTCAGCAATGATTAAAGATACTTTTTGACCCGCTTCAAAAGTTTCAGGCTCTTCAACTTCATCGGCAATAAAACGATCAATCTTGGTGGTGGCTGCCAGGCGATTTTTTTCATCAAGAAACACTCTAACCAAGTAAGAGCGTCCGACTTCCATTTCATGGTGTTGCTCACTAAAGGGTACTAATAAATCTTTAGGTAAGCCCCAATCTAAAAAGGCTCCGATATAATTCAGGGAGACGACTTTTAACCAAGCAATTTCATCAACTAATGCCAAGGGTTTTTTGGTGGTTGCGGCTAGATGGCCGTCAGAATCCACGTAAACAAATACATCAAGACTGTCACCTAACTCGCAGTGTTCTGGCGGTCTTTTATCAGCCAGTAATACTTTTGCAGAAACCCCGTTGTCAAGATAGATGTCTGGACCCTGTTTCTTGACAACGTTTAAGGTGTTAATTTTTCCAATGTTTAACATGGTGATACTCAGCTAGTAATAATAAAACGCACAGCGTCTAAGCGTATCTGTGCGGCTTGCATATTCTCATGGGCGAGCATGGTCATATCTTTGATGTATTCAATTTCTTCTGTCTTAATAGTCGGATTAACTTTCTTTAAGCGTACCAGGCGTTTTATTTCGGCAGACAACGATGTCAGCATCGCATTCGTAGCTTCATTAACTAAAACCTGCATATCGATTTTCGCTTTCTCTTCAGCGGCAGATAACAGTTTTGTAATCAATAGTCGTTGATTATTCAGAAAGCTAATGATTTGTTGCTTATCAAAGTTTTTCCCTGTTTCAAATAAACTGGCATGGTCTATGGCGTCAGTCAAATCCTTTTGATATTGGTTAATTAAAACACGCACCGGTGTGGGCGGTAAAAAACGTCCGATTTGTAATTCAGTGGGCGCACTGCATTCGACAATAAACAAGCATTCCAACAGAAATTGTCCTGCTTTTAAGTCGGGGTGTCTTACAACACTGATAGCGGCATTGCCTGTTTCACTGGATAAGATTAAGTCGATTGAAGAAGTAACCAGTGGATGTTCCCAGGTTAAGAACTGAAGTTCTTCTCTGGCCAGCGCAATGTGACGATTAATGGTGATAGTCAGACCATCTTCTGAAAGGTTAGGGAAGTGTGAGACCCGTAAATGATCACTAGGACGAATAATAAAACAGTCCGCTGAATGAAACTCAGTATCTACACCGTAGCATTCAAAGACATTTTCCATGTAAGGCCATAGTACACCTTCATTGTCATAGCTATTCAGTTGCTCAATTAATTCATCCGCTGATTCCTTGCGGCATGAGTTGAGTTCTAATAATTGATCACGACCATTGTGTAGTTGAGCTTCAATCGATTGACTCAGTTGTTGGGTTTTGTTAATGAATGCCTCAATGACGGCTGGTTGATTGTTTTGCAATACCGCATCCAGTTCTTCATGTAATTGATCAGCAACGGCTTGAGCAGCTGAGTTGTTAGCGCGAAATGCATTAAGCCCTCGGTCATACCATTGATAGAGAGTGTGTTGTACGGTGTTTTCTATATAGGGGATATGTATCTGGATGACATGCTTTTGACCAATACGATCCAAGCGTCCGATACGTTGTTGTAATAAGTCAGGATTGGTGGGTAAGTCCCATAAAATCAGGTGATGAACAAACTGAAAGTTTCTGCCTTCACTGCCAATCTCGGAACAGATTAATAAGCGAGCGGAACTGTCTTCATCAGCAAAGTAAGCGGCAGCACGGTCGCGTTCGATAATAGACATGCCCTCATGAAAGACGGCTGAGGCTATGCCCGCACGGTTCTTTAAGGTTTGCTCTAAATCGATGGCTGTTTGAGCATGTTTACAGATTAACAGGGCTTTTTGACCCTTCAAGGAAGGGTTTTCTTTTGATTTGGATGCTTTGATCAGCTTATTAACGAGCCAAATATAGCGAGGATCTTGTTGCAAATCGCTGTCATTTCGCTCGTCAGTCAGCGCGTAACCGAAGCGTTCGCGGTCTGGAAAGCCTTGTACGGTTTGGCGTGAGTTTCTGAATAAGATTCGCCCAGTTCCATGATGATCAAGCAATATTGTAATTAAGGCATCCCTTGCCACAGCTGATTTTAAAGGGTCACTCAGGTTTTCTAATAAGCCACCGACATTATCATCTTTTAATAAGGTGGTGAGTGTTTGTTGATCCTGAGCATCCAGTTTTTGTTCTGCAAGCAAAAGCTTCGCTGCATTGGCAACGGGTTCGAACAGGCGTTCTTCTTCTACAAACGCAGAAAAGCTATAAAAACGATCAGGGTCAAGTAATCTAAGGCGTGCGAAATGACTTTCTTTTCCAAGTTGTTCAGGGGTTGCGGTTAATAAAATAAGGCTAGGCGTTTGAACACTGAGACGTTCTACAAATTGATATTCTGGACTGGCACGGTGTTCACTCCATTCAAGATGGTGTGCCTCATCAACAATCACCATATCCCAACCAGCGTCTAAGGCTTGCTGTTGGCGCTTTGGGTAAGCTGAAAAAAAGCCTTGGCTACACAGGATTAATTGTTCGCTCAGGAACGGATTATGATCTTTATCACTTTGTTCAGCTTCATCCATGTCATCAAGAATAATGTCTTCAAGACAACGGGCTTGATCAAATACACTGAAACGCAGGTTAAAACGTCTGAGCATTTCAACAAGCCATTGATGCAGTAAGCTTTCAGGTACGATGATTAAAACCCGTTTTGTTAGACCATTAATCAAACGATGGTGCAATATTAAGCCCGCTTCAATGGTTTTACCTAAGCCAACCTCATCTGCCAGCATAATTCTTGGGGCTGATCGATTCGCTGATTCGTGGGCAATATAAAGCTGATGCGGAATTAATGAGGTGCGTCCACCCATTAAGCCTTTGACGGGTGATTGTTGATGTTGCTGAAGTCTTAGCCAGGTTTCATAGCGCAACAGGAACCAGGAGCTAGGATCGATTTGTCCGGTAAACAGTCTGTCTTGAGGTTTGTTGAACTGAATATGGTGGTTGAGTTCAATTTCTTCGAGTTCAATTTCTTCCCCGTCTGCATTCTTGCCGACATAGATGATTAAACCGTCCTTTTCAATTAAGCGGGTAACAGTTAATTCTTCTTCGTCAATGGTTTGAATGGTATCGCCAATGGTAAAAACAACCCGAGTTAACGGCGCATTATCACTTGCATAAATGCGGCGTTCGTCGCTGGCTAAATAAAGCACAGTAACACGTTTAAAACTGACTTCAAGAATAAGACCTAAACCAAGTTCTGACTCGGTGTTGCTAATCCAGCGTTGGCCGGGGATAAATTCTGCCATTGATTGAGTTGCCATTACCATCAAAAAAGGCCTATTATAAGCGTTATGTAGGATTTGTTGGCGGATTTATCTTGTTACACGGTTTCGTCGAATCGCCTTTGTCGCTAATGACGATTCATAGAGCAGATTTTCCGATAACCGCTTACTTTCGGCTGGAATCACATCCGCATGGCGTACATTAAACTCAACCTTTTACGCACACAACTTGTTTTAGACTATCTTGTTTACCTTCCTGACGTCCTTCAGTGAAGACTCAGAAGGTCAATGTTTAAAAAGGTCATGCTTAATAAGGAGTGTTAAAACGGTACTCGACTTTGTCGCGTTTTCAGGAACGTTATTTCTGTGTTATTCTTCTGTTTTACTAACCTAAAATAAATATATGCTAAAAATATGTCTACGGTGGTTACTAAGCTTATTATACAGAGTCAAAATAACAGGCTTAGATAACTACGTTAATGCCGGTCAACGAGTTCTGATTGTAGCGAATCATACTTCTTTTCTAGATCCGTTACTATTGGGTGTTTTTTTACCTGACGATATAACCTTTGCCATCAACACCCAAATTTCTCAACGCTGGTGGCTAAAACCTTTCCTTGGCTTATCTAAAGTATTTCCAATGGATCCTACGCATCCTTTATCGCTAAAGGATTTAATTCACCATCTTGAAAATGACACGCGTACAGTGATATTTCCTGAAGGCCGAATCTCAGTGACGGGTGCGCTGATGAAGGTTTACGATGGCACAGGCATGGTCGCAGACAAAACACAGGCCACGATCTTACCTATCCGTATAGCAGGCGCTCAGTATACACATTTCTCAAAGCTACACAAAATAGTCCGATTACGCTTATTCCCACAAATTAGCATTCATATTTCAAAACCAACCCATATATCAGCGCCTGAAAATCTTAAGGGTAAAGAACGTCGCGCCTATTGCGGTCATTTATTGGCTGACATCATGTCCACTATGATGTTTGAAACCAGTCATTATCGACAACCTATTTTTTCCAGTTTACTTGAGGCTCGAAAAATTCATGGCGGACAACACATCATAGTAGAAGATCTTGATCGGTCTACGCTCTCCTACAATGACCTGATTACCCGTAGCATAGCCCTTGGTCATGAATTAAGTCATATCACTACACCAGGTGAAAACATAGGCGTTTTCCTGCCCAATTCTTATAAAACGCTAGTGTCTATCCTGGGCTTACAACTACATGGCCGCGTTCCAGCCATGTTAAATTATTCAATGGGGGCGGCAAACATCGTCTCTGCCTGTCAAACGGCAAAAGTGAAGACCATCATAACCTCTCGCCGCTTTATAGAACTCGGTCACTTGCAAGATGAAGCCAGTCAATTAGAAAAACACGGTTCTTTAATCTTCCTGGAAGATATAGCAAAAAACATATCCCCCTTCAATAAGTTAATGGCCGCACTAAAGTCTGCCACGACTAATCTTTGGTATAATCCAAACCTGATTAACCCGGACAGTCCTGCGGTCGTTCTGTTTACGTCTGGCTCAGAGGGCACACCTAAAGGGGTTGTTCTTTCGCATTCTAATATCGTTGGCAATCTCAAACAGTTGGAAGCCTGCATCAGCTTTAATGCCCGCGATATCGTGCTGAATTTTTTACCCATGTTTCATTCATTCGGCTTTACCGTGGGAACAATACTGCCTATTATCAGTGGGATGAGAACTTTTTTCTACCCAACCCCATTGCATTTCAGCGTTATTCCTGAAATTGCCTATGAAACCCATGCGACTATCATGTTTGGCACCAATACATTTTTTGCCGCTTATGCTAAAAAAGCCCACGCTTACGACTTTTATAACTTGCGTTATGTGGTTGCGGGTGCTGAAAAACTTCAAGAAAACACTCGCCAACTCTGGGCAGATAAATTCGGCATTCGAATTTTAGAAGGTTATGGCGCTACTGAAACCTCGCCAATTACCTCAGTTAATACGCCCATGTATCATAAAGCAGGAACTGTTGGTCGATTTATGCCAGGTATGAAATATCAATTAGAACCTATTCAAGGCATTAATGACGGAGGGCAACTGCATGTGAGCGGCCCCAATATCATGCTGGGCTATATTTTAGCCAATAATCCAGGCACACTGATTCCTTCTGAATCAATGTATGGTAAAGGTTGGCATGACACTGGCGACATTGTACATGTCGATGCGGAAGGTTTTATCAGTATTCGTGGCCGTAGCAAACGCTTTGCTAAAATTGGTGGAGAAATGGTTTCCCTGGTGGCTGTGGAGCAATTAGCGACTAATACTTGGCCAGATGCTCACCATGCTGTCGTCAGCATTCCCGATCTAAAAAAAGGTGAGCAAATTATCTTGGTCACTACCGAAAAACAAGCAACTATTCACGATCTGGTCGCCGCATCACCCGGTGTTTCTAATTTAAATTTACCTAAAAAAATATTAATCGTGGATGCCATTCCAACTTTAATGACTGGAAAAGTAAACTATCCAGAAGTAACTGAACTAGCTAAGCACACGAAATAACGGCTTAAAACTTATTTATAGTGCACTATGAAGAACTTTGATTGCTGAGAGGCTTTAATTCGCATAGAATTGAGGAGTTTTTACGTGTTCAGTCATACGACTGGACCTAACACATTAAGAGGAAATAAAATGTCTGAAACAACAAAAGTCATCTTCGCCATTTTTGGAGTTATTGTCACGGGCTTTATCCTGGTCGGTTTAAGCAAGGAAGAACCGTCTAATGCGCAAAAAGAAATACAAGCCAGTTTTAACAATTACGTTGCCATCCAAAAAATGGCAGGGGATAAATGCCCCATATTAATTAAAGAAGCCACTAATGAGCAAGTCTACTTTCCATCAGAAACAAAAACTGATCGTGAATCTTACATTACTTTAATCTGGTTAGGTGAAAACGTTAAAACAGGTGGTTTCAAAAAAGCATCCTGTAAGTTACTAACGGCTTTGGGTGGCGTGTCTGAATTAATTATCGATGATAAAGTAATTATAAATAAGAAGTTTTGATATCCTCCCCGTCTGAAGGAGGGAGGATTCCTGGTTTCCTGAGAGTGAGTATGTATAGCGACTGCTCAGCTGAAGAAAAAATTTAGTACTCACTTCCTCCATGCAAAAAACAAAAGATCACACTCAACCACTTTCCAGCGACTTTTCAGACAGTGAGACTAATGAACTTGAGCTTGCCTTAGAAATTGTTGGTCGTATTCCTGATGATCCGCATTACCACCGACCTAAAGGTATTGATGTCGCAACCATACTGAAAGAGTATCGAGTTGATTTTAAAACCCTGCTTGCCGCTATATTAAGCGATCCTCGCCTGGCTCAATTAAATCCACAGCCTGATATTAAAGCCTTGTTTGGTGAAACGATTGCTGCCATCGTTGGTGATGTTAACTGGCTGAATAAATTAACCGTTTATTCCCAGGACATGAAGAAAAAACCGGATGAGGCAGAAACACTCCGCAGGATGCTTTTATCGATGACACACGATGTCAGAGCTGTGTTAATTAAACTGGCTTATCGGGTTCATCGCTTACGGAACTTAGCCAAAGAAACCTACGAGCTACGTCACTTCATTTCTCAAGAAACACTGGATATCTATGCGCCCATTGCCAATCGACTGGGTATTCATCAGTTTAAGTGGGAACTTGAAGATATGGCTTTCAGGTATTTAGAACCCCAAGCCTACCGGAGCATTGCAAAGTCCCTTGCCAACAACCGAATACAACGTGAAAACTGCATTAATGGTTTTGTTGAGCTTTTACAAGAACACCTGACCAGCGAAAATATTAACAGCACCTGCTATGGCCGTCCTAAGCATATTTATAGCATCTGGAAGAAGATGCAGCGTAAACAATTAGACTTTACCGAGCTCTACGACTTATTAGCGGTGCGCGTTATTGTCGATAACTTAACACAATGCTATACCGTGTTGGGCATTGTCCACAGCTTATGGCAATACATCCCTAAAGAGTTTGATGACTATATTGCAAACCCCAAAGAAAATGGCTATCAATCCTTACATACCGTGATATTAGACCCACAAGGTAATCGTATTGAAGTACAAATTCGTACTCAACACATGCACGATTATGCAGAACTGGGGGTGGCCGCACACTGGGCCTACAAAGAAGGAGGCAGACAATCTGCCGCTATTGAAAAAGGCGTAGCCAGTCTACGAAAATTACTCGCAGAAAAAAACAATGAAGAAGTATTAAGCGAGGACTTTCGTAGCGAACTCTTTAACGACCGCGTCTATGTTCTTACCCCAGCGGGTAAACTCGTTGATTTAGTCAAAGGCTCCACACCGTTGGATTTTGCTTACGCCGTTCACACAGAAATTGGTCATCGTTGCCGAGGCGCAAAAGTGAATGGCAGAATCGTTCCCTTGACTTATACCCTAAAATCCGGTGAACAAATAGAAATATTAACTGCAAAAGAAAGCGCACCTAATCATAACTGGATAGATCCCAATCTTGGCTATTTAAAAACCACACGCGCGATTACCAAAGTAAAAAACTGGTTTCGTGATCAACAACAAATAGAGAATATTGCCCGGGGAAAACAACTTTTAGAAAAAGAAAGTAAGCGCTTGGGCATAAAAACCCTGAATTGGGTTGATATGCTAAGTCATTTTAAACAGCCCAACACTGATGCTTTACTTGAAGCGATTGGACGCAGTGATATTAATAATCGGCAGATTGCTGGCTATCTAAAGATACCTGAACTTGAAAGCATACCGAATGCACGCCAGAAGGAAGCATCGACTAAATCAAGCATCTCAGTGGCAGGGATTGATAATGTCCACACCTCATTAGCACATTGCTGTTCACCCGTTGCAGGTGATGACATTGTTGGCTATATTTCTCACCATAGCGGCATTACAATTCACCGGGTAAATTGTAAAAACATTACCCAACTGCCCATAGAAAAAAAGCCCCAACTGATCACTGTGTCTTGGGGCGAGAAAAAAGCCAGCCATGCCGTACCGGTTATTGTGCAAGCCTTTAGTGCCGAAAACTTACTGAATAATGTCTCTCAAATACTTGCACAAGCTAAAATTCATATCTATAACGCTGCACTTGATACCCATCCTGATTTTTCTGCAACATTAAACTTAACCATTCAAGTTGAAGATACCAATCAATTAAGCCAAATTCTTAACAAGATTAGCTGTGCCCCCAATATAATGGAAGTGAAACGTAAAACTTAATCGACGCTCCAGCTAAAGCCTGGAAGGCTAAGCTACTCCTTATCGCTCTTACTTGTCACTAAACCTATGCCACAAAACAACTTAAAGAATCTGGTTCTCATCGACGGCTCGTCTTTTTTATTTCGTGCTTATCATGCGGTTCCACCCTTAACCAATTCAAAAGGTGAACCCACGAATGCCATTTACGGCGTTTCCAATATGTTACGCAAATTAATAGCCGATTATCAAACCGATTACATCACCGTTGTATTTGATGCTCCCGGCAAGACCTTTCGCAATGATCTTTATTCAGAATATAAGTCGCACAGACCCCCGATGCCAGATGATCTGCGAGTGCAAATAGAACCTTTACATCGACTGATTAGGGCTATGGGCTTACCCTTAATCATGGAAAGCGGTGTCGAAGCGGATGATGTTTTAGGGGCTTTAGCCCAACATGCCGCTCAACAAGGCTTTAAAGTAATTATCTCTACTGGAGATAAAGACATGGCTCAATTAGTCACGGATCAAATTATTTTAGAAAACACCATGTCCAATACCCGTATGGATATCCAAGGTGTGTTTGATAAATTTGGCGTTAAACCTGAGCAGATTATTGATTATCTCGCCTTAATGGGTGACACCAGTGACAACATACCGGGAGTACCTAAGGTGGGACCCAAAACAGCGGCTAAATGGTTAGAGCAGTATCACACCTTAGAAAACTTAATGGTCAATGCTGATAAGATTACCGGAAAGATTGGTGAAAACTTACGTGCCAGTCTAGAGCAACTGCCCTTAGCCAAGCAACTAACCACCATCAAATGTGATCTTGGTCTACCTTACAGTATCGTTGATTTAAAACGTCAACCCATTAATACCGGAGAACTCAAGGAACTGTTAACCCAATTAGGTTTTATGTCTTGGGTAAAACTGCTGGACAACGTGGTAGAACCCGTGATGGCTGAAGAGAAACCCACGGCCATTGAATCAAGCTATGAAACAATATTAACTGATGCAAAATTTGAACAATGGCTAAGACAACTTGAATCAGCCGAACTATTTGCATTTGACACTGAAACAACCAGTCTTGATTACCGCAAAGCCCAAATTGTAGGGGTCTCTTTTGCTGTCACTTCAGGCAAGGCCGCCTACGTTCCCTTTAGTCATAATTATTCAGATGCGCCCGAGCAGTTAAAGCGAGGCGAGATTCTAGAAAAGCTCCGTCCTCTACTTGAGAACCCAAACCAAACCAAACTGGGCCAAAACCTCAAATATGATGCACATGTCTTAGCGAACCACGGCATCACTTTGAGGGGAATTGCCCACGATACCATGCTGGAATCTTATGTATTAAACAGCACGCTTACCAAACATAACATGGATGATCTCGCTAAAGAATATTTAGGTGTTGCCACTATCACTTATGAAGATATTACCGGTAAAGGAGCCAAGCAAATTCCTTTTCAAGAAGTCCCTTTAGAGCAAGCAGGGCCTTACGCCGCAGAAGATGCGGATATTACCCTGCAATTGCATCAGACTCTCATAGCAAAACTAAAAGCGCAGCCTTCGTTACTCAAGTTATACGCAGAAATAGAAATCCCTTTGCTCACTGTACTGACCCGTATTGAAAGCAATGGTGTACTCATTGATACGTCAATGCTTGCACAACAAAGCTTAGAACTTGCCAGTCATATTTCCGCCCTTGAGCAACAGGCACATGATTTGGCAGGTCATACGTTTAATCTGGGTTCACCCAAACAAATTCAAACGATTCTCTACGATCAACAAAAGCTACCTATCTTAAAGAAAACCCCCAAAGGTCAGCCTTCTACCGAAGAGTCTGTTTTACAAGAGCTAGCACTTGAATATCCGCTACCCAAACTTATCTTGGAACACCGTAGTTTAAGCAAGTTAAAATCAACTTATACCGATAAATTACCTCAGCAAGTCGATGATAAAACAGGGCGCGTACACACCTCTTATCATCAAGCGGTTGCCGCGACTGGACGATTATCGTCTTCTGACCCTAATTTACAAAACATACCCATTCGCAGCGCCGAAGGTCGTAAGATACGCCAAGCCTTTATAGCTCCACCTGGCTATAAGATAGTTGCCGCTGATTATTCACAAATTGAATTGCGGATTATGGCGCATTTATCCGCTGATGCTGGCTTACTAAAAGCCTTTAGCGCCGGTGAAGATATACACAAAGCAACTGCTGCGGAAGTGTTTGGCGTCGCCCTTGACCAAGTTACCACGGACTTACGCCGCTCGGCAAAAGCCATTAACTTTGGCCTCATTTACGGTATGTCATCTTTCGGTCTGGCCAATCAATTGGGATTAACGCGAGGCCAGGCTCAATCTTATATTGATCTCTATTTCGCTCGTTACCCAGGTGTTAAAAACTACATGGATACCATCAAAGAACAAGCGCGAGAACAGGGCTTTGTTGAAACAGTGTTGGGGCGTCGCCTGTACTTACCCGAAATAAAATCTAAAAATGCTGCCCGCCGTCAATATGCAGAACGTACAGCAATTAACGCACCTATGCAAGGCACTGCGGCGGATATTATTAAACTAGCTATGATCAGCACCGATCAATGGCTACTTAAAGAAAAACCGGATGCCAAAATAATTATGCAAGTGCATGATGAGCTGGTGTTTGAATTGGCAGAAGCTCAGCTTGATACGTCCTGCACGCAAATTAGAAACTTGATGTGTTCAGCAGTGAAACTTAATGTGCCGCTACTGGTTGACATAGGTATAGGTAATAATTGGGATGAAGCGCATTAACTAATTCTGTTATCTGGAAACTTTTTTAATGTCTTAAGTCTCAACGGGCGAAATGCCTTGGCATTAAATCAGTCGCCCCCTCTTTTTCATTGATCGGCTGATTTCTCTTAGATACCCCAAGATGATAAATCATTGGGGTATTTTTTTGTACGTCCTTTTATTCAGACTCAGATTCAAATTCAAACATCTCTTCCTGATTAAACAAATCATCTAAAGCCTGATGTAACTCATCAATCCCGGTCTTCTTTAATGCTGAAAAAGTTTGTATCGACAAGGGAAAGTTAATATCGTTTAATTCTTTTTGAACCTGAAATAAAGTATTTTTAGCCGCTCCATAGGTTAGCTTATCGGCTTTCGTCAATAAAATATGTAATGCCAAGCCGGTATGTCGACACCATTCCACCATTTGCCAATCAAATTCAGTTAACGGATGCCGTACATCCATCACCAAAATAATGGCACACAAGGATTTTCGCTGCGTTAAATATTTTTCCATCAACTCGTGCCATTTCTTTTTCACCGCGACCGGTACTTTAGCATAACCATAACCCGGTAAATCAACAAAACGTTGCTGAGCATTAATTTCAAAGAAATTAAGCATCTGAGTTCTACCCGGTGTCTTACTAATTCTCGCTAAACCGGTTTGTCTGGTCAGTGTATTAATCGCACTCGACTTGCCGGCATTAGAGCGTCCAGCGAACGCTATTTCTCTTCCTTGATCTTGAGGTGTATCCCTAAGATCAGGCGAACTGTTAATAAATTTTGCTTGATGATAAACTGGGTTCATCGTTGCCTCGCTTAAGCTGACTAATTAGGGTAAAATCAGGCCACACACAGCAGCCAACATATAAGTATTATAAGGCTAGCGCACAACAACTAATTTATTACAAAGGGGACCCCGATGAAAAAAAAACTGCTAGCACTTTCACTAGCCTTGGCGTTTACCAGTACTTCAGGTATTCTACATGCAGAAAGCTCTATTAACGCAGGAAAAGAAAAAGCCGAGTCATGTGTTAGTTGCCATGGCGAGCATGGCAATAGCCTGGTTTCAACCTTTCCAAAGCTTGCAGGACAGAATCCGTCATACTTCACCAAGCAATTAGAGGCCTTCAAAAACGGCACTCGTAAAAATCCATTGATGAACGCTATTGCCGCCGGATTAAGCCCTAAAGACATATCTAATCTTGCCGCTTACTACGCTAAACAAGAAATTTCAGCAAACACCTTGTCCATTTTAGATGACGATGAAGAAGAGGCTGAAAAAACGGCTGGTAAAAAAGAAACTATTCAAGATCTTATTGCTCAAGGCAGTGATTTGTATCGTAATGGAGACTTGGCTCGCGAAGTTTCTGCCTGTATAGCCTGCCATGGACCACTGGGCGAAGGTAACAAGCCAGCAGCATTCCCAGCGATTAGATCGCAACACGCCGATTATTTAATACAAACATTGACTGATTTTAAAAACGATACTCGCAGCAATAATCCAGAAAATATGATGCACATGATTGCCAAGAAAATGACTATTGAAGAAATCAAAGCCGTTTCTTATCGCATTTCAATGATGAAATAAATTAAATTAAATTAAACTGAGTAGATAATATCTTAATGGGGTATTATCTGCAATTTTTATACTCTACTACCCCCCGTTGAGAATCCAATCTATGTTTAAAAACATCGCCCGACTCACCCTAATCATGTTTTTATCCCTCTTTTCGTTGGCATCTACCGCAGATGAGCAAGGCTATGAAATAATTTCTCCCGCACAACCCACACAACATCCCGATAAAATTGAGGTTATTGAATTTTTTTGGTACGGCTGCCCACATTGCTATGCTTTTGAACCCCTAATAGAAAAATGGGCCAAGAGCTTACCAAAAAACGTTGAGTTTATCCGCCAACCTGCCGCCTTTAATGAAACCTGGAGCAAACATGCTAAAGCCTATTTTACAGCCGAGGCATTAGGTGTCGTTGACAAAGTCCATGCTGACTTCTTCGACGCTATCCAAAATAAAAAACAGGATCTTGATACAGAAGCCTCATTAGCCAAATTCTTTGTAGAACACGGTGTTAATGAAACACAGTTCCATGAAGCTTATAGTTCATTTATTGTCGATACAAAAATGCGACAAGCTCCACAAATGGGTGCTAAATATGGCATTACCGGGGTACCCGCCATTATTATTAATGGTAAATATAAAACCAACGGCACCTTGGCAGGCTCTCATGAAAACATGATAGCAGTTATAAACAAACTAATTACGCAAGAAAGCGCTAAAAAGTAGCCAAAAAAGGGAGGTGTTCATCGCCTCCCTTTTAATTGAACACTCATTTACCACATTAAGTCATCAGGTATCTGATAGTCTGCATAAGGGTCATCTTTTTTATCGATCTCCTCAACCGGTTGCGAATTATCCACCATCACATAAGACGGATCACGTAAGCTTATTTTCTTTGCGACCTCAGCAGAAACAACTTCATAACTTTCGCCCAGCTTTACAATCGCTAAACGCCCACGAATAAGCTGTTCACGCATGCTTTCAGAGATATAAATAGTCTTTACTTTATGATGATCATCAAAACGATACGCTATACCCTCCTCATCTTTAGGCTGTTTGTTAAGCTCAATCAGTTGCTTTATCTGAGCAATTAACTGTTTTTGCTCTTCCTGCTGCTGCTTTAATTGATTAAGCGCCCGGTCTCTTTCTACCTGTTCAGCATGGGCTTTTTTAGCTAATTCTTTCGCTTCATCTACAACCACTAAATTATTATTACGCTGCTGTTGCTCTTGCTTTCGTTTGTCAGATTTAACACTTTTAGCCTTTGCACTACTTACCAAACCGGACTTTAGTAATTGTTCCTGTAACGATAATTTTTGTTTACTCATACGCTTGGTTTTTTTAATTAACTACGTTATGACCACGACTTCTCATACAGTTGTTAAACGCTTGTTTAAACTTTTGATCAGCAGATATTCCCGTATAGGCTCCGCCACCAATACCACCTGTTGCTGCACCAATAGCCGCACCCGTTCCAGCATTACCCATAATCGCCCCGAGTGCTGCGCCCCCGGCGGCTCCTACGAGTCCACCCACTAAGCCGCCCGTTACCGCTTCTGTCGCTGTATTTGAGGCATTTCTTGCGATTTGCTGGCATTCTGCTCCATCCTGGTTCGCAGAGTTACGGGGACCCTGCTGCTGAGGCTGATAAGATTGTGGCGGTGGTGGCGCTTGCTGATAAACAGGTTGCCCGTACTGATCTACAACAGGAACCTGTTTATAAACGGGGTTACCGTATTGATCTTTAACAGGTCGGCCTTTTTTATCAAGCACAGGCTGTTGCTGATAGAGTTGTTGAGGCGGTGGAGACGTTTGATTTTGATAAGGTTGTTGCGGTTGATTGTAGATACTATCGTCAATAGCTGGTGTATAACCTCCGTAAGTTGCACATCCAGATACGACCAAGGTACTTAGTAGGGTGATGACTATTTTATTCATAATTACATTCTCTCGAAAATGTTAGTGTGTTAATTATAGAACGGAAAATGCTTTTTAAGTATTTCTATTTGCGTGCTAATAGCTGTTACTTCTGAATTATCGTTAAAAGGTTTTGTCATTTTTATTAGATTGAATGGTAGTTAGGTAACTAGCAAAAAACACCCCCAGTTGTCTTCCTTAGGTTTGAGGTTGGATAGTCACATAGTATTTCGGTAGTGATGAGTCTCTGTCTATCCGGTTGCTCATAGCTAAAAATGTTTTTCTACACAGCTTTACACCTTTTTGGTAAGTAGTTTCCAGCAGTTTCACAACAGGGCACACGCCTTTCCATGTCATGGTTTTTTGCCCATTCCAAAGTAACCGACAATGAAGTCACGGATATTACTGATGGATTTTTCACAAGGTAGCTCATCTGTCCAGCCTTTTTGGGTTATTAAAGCCTCTAGCATAGCCCTGGCTGTTATGCGTGTAAATCTAAACAGCGTCTGAAACTTGGGGTCAATCTAGCTTTCAGGTTCTGCCAAAGCAACGATGTCAAGCTCCAGTTGTGGTTTTTTGGTCTCTGCTTTCTTGTTGCTGGGTGCCTTAAAGTCGTTAAAGCAAACCAATCCGGTGCATAGCTCATTTAATCCAAGCTCAACGGTTCTGCGATCCCAACCAAACATTTTTTCGGCCAGGTAAGGTTTTGAATTCAAGCAATCAATAGCCACTTGCGCTTGAAATGCCCGCCTCTTCTCGCCAGTTAATTTTTTAGCGGCATCTTTGATTGTTTTGATGTGGGGTGCTAATAAGTTGACCATGCTTGAGTGTCAATGAGTAAAATTATGTCCTTAGAACGGCCAAAAAAGAAAAATAACCTGCCTAAAAATGATAAAATAGAAGCTTCTAAAATCCAATTTTATCAATGAGATGAGCAAGCTACGAGATACTTTATCACAAACATGGCTTAATATCCAAAGCTCTTTATTTCCCTGGTTGTCAGAAGAGTAAGGCTCGCTGACAAAGAAACAACAGGAATGGGTGACCACATTAGAAATAGTGCGCATCGAAGCATTCATCTATTCCAACCGTGGCTTTCCAGGTCGCCCACCTCAAGACCGCCCCGCGATTGCTAGAGCGTTTGTGGCGAAAATGATTTATAACTTACCCACGACACGTGCTTTGCTGGATCGACTCGAAACCGATATTGCCTTAAGACGGATTTGTGGCTGGGAGCGCAAAAATGATGTTCCCGATGAATGGACGTTTTCGCGGGCATTTGCCGAGTTCTCGGAATCCCGTTTACCTGAGCGAGTTCATGAAGCCTTTATCAAAAAAAGCTATGAAGGCGAACTAGTGGGACATAACTCTCGTGATGCTACCGCGATAGAGGCACGCGAAAAACCGCTCAAAAAAGAATCCGTTGAGAAAGTGGCCTTAAAAAGAGGTCGCCCTAAACAAGGGGAAAAGCGCGTTAAACCCTTAACCCGTATCGAAAAACAGACTGGCGGCATGAGTTTGCCCGACATGCTTGATGACTTGCCGAAAGCGTGCGATGTAGGCACCAAGAAAAATAGCAAGGGTTATAAAGTCAGTTGGACGGGCTACAAATTACACTTTGATGTGGCAGACGGCGGCATTCCTATTAGCGTGATATTAACGTCAGCATCGACCCACGATAGTCAGGTCGCTATTCCTTTAGCCAAAATGAGTAGTGAACGTGTGATCAATCTTTATGATGTTATGGACTCCGCTTACGATGTGCCGCAGATACACGAAATAAGCCGCCAACTGGGACATGTCCCATTGATTGACGTGAATCCACGCCGGGATCAAGCACTCAAAAAAGAAATAACGGCAGAAAACAAGCGTTGTCATTTGGTTGGGCATAAAACGGCTAAAGCCATACGCTATAACGAGCGCAGTACCGTTGAACGCGTTAACGCGCGCTTGAAAGATGAATTTGGCGGACGAGTGGTTCGTGTGCGTGGACATGCTAAGGTCATGTGTCATTTAATGTTTGGCGTTCTGGCGCTAACAGCGAACCAGATACTGATTTTAGCCACATAAAATATCGACTGAACGACTTTAACCATTAGATTTTCTTGGCTTACAGGACAGCTATGCCTTAAATTTGATAAAAACGACGAAATATTTGGTTACTAAACGGAAATAGAGCTACATGCTCAAAAAAACAGGCTCAGTGGGTGTCAAAATCAACATAATCCTATTGTTGCTCGATAGTTTTGCAAGTTCCTCTGATGGAATGCATTAAAATACAAAATGAACATTGATCACTATACCTACCGAGTTACCTGGTCTGCAGAAGATAACGAGCATGTTGGCTTATGTACTGAATTTCCGTCATTATCCTGGCTTGCGACGAACTCGGTAGAGGCATTACAGGGTATTCAACAAGTGGTAAGTGATGTTGTGGCCGATATGCAGGCTTGTGGTGAATCTATCCCAGTACCCTTGGCTGATAAAGAATACAGCGGTCAATTCAGGGTGCGTATTCCATCAACTGTGCATCGCTCATTAGCAATCCAAGCTGCCGAACTCGGTATCAGCTTAAACCGACTTGCAAGTTCGAAATTAGCTACTTAGGTTTACTACTAACTTTTATAAAATAATTTATGTCATTGAGATCTATAGAAATATGTGCAGGTGCTGGCGGACAGGCGCTTGGGCTGGAGCGAGCGGGATTTGAGCATATCAGCCTTGTTGAAATTGAGGCACCCGCTTGTCAAACCCTAAGAATCAACCGTAAATACTGGCATGTCACACAGGGAGATATTTGCCACTATTCAGCGGAGCAATGGCAAGGTATTGAACTTTTAGCGGGCGGCGTGCCTTGCCCGCCTTTTTCAAAGGCGGGTAAACAGCTTGGCGCTCATGATGATCGCGACCTATTCCCAGAAGCCCTTAGGCTGGTTTCAGAATGTAAGCCTCAAGCAGTAATGCTTGAAAATGTGAGAGGCTTACTTGATTCAATCTTCGATGAATACCGCACAAAAATAATCGCCGACTTAAAAAAAATGGGTTATGTCGCTGAGTGGCGTTTGTTAAATGCCAGTGATTTTGGCGTTCCTCAATTGCGCCCACGGGTAGTTTTCGTGGCGTTAAAAAAGGACGTTGCCGGACTATTTGTGTGGCCATCACCCCTTATCGCTCGGCCACCAACAGTAGGTGAAGCGTTATTTGATCTTATGGCTGTAAATGGTTGGCTTGGTGCAAAGCATTGGCAAGAAAGGGCATGTGATATCGCCCCCACCTTAGTGGGTGGAAGTAAAAAACATGGCGGCCCGGATCTTGGACCAACCAGAGCTAAAAAAGCCTGGGCTTCATTGGGGGTTGATGGTATGGGAATAGCTGACGAACCTCCGGCAAAAGATTTTATAGGTATGCCGCGCCTTACCGTTCGCATGGCAGCCCGCATCCAAGGATTTCCTGATGATTGGCAATTCAGCGGTAAAAAAACGTCCGTCTACCGTCAAATTGGTAATGCTTTCCCTCCTCCCGTTGCCTGTGCTGTAGGCACTCAAATTCAAGCAGCACTGAATGCCGCAGCAAAACCGAAACTTAAACGGGCGTAACAATGGCAAATGGAAAAACACCCAGAGGCGGTGCGCGTGGAAAACTTCGAGCGCATTTTCTGGCCAATATTGGTCGAGTTATGGATTCTGAAGAATTGCGGGTCATAGCCGATAATCAATCAGAATGGGCGAGGCGTATTCGTGAATTAAGAACTGAGGAAGGTTATTTAATCCTGACGCATAATGACCGCAGTGAATTGAAGCCTGGTCAATATTTGCTGGAAACTGCGAAGCCTCAACCCGCTTTTGAGCGAGCCATATCAAAAGAAACTCGCGCTTATGTTCTCGATCGAAACGGCTTTACTTGCCAAATGTGCGGAGCTGTCGCTGGTGAGCAGCATCCTTATGATTCAACACGAAAAACGCGCTTGCATCTTGGTCATGTTATCGATAAAAGTATGGGTGGCACTGACGATCCCGCCAATCTTCGAGCCATTTGCTCTGTATGCAATGAGGGGGCGTCTAATGCAACACTTACACGTCCTGATTTGCAGAAACTTCTTATTCAGGTGCGTCGTGCAACATCCGCAGATCAACTTGAGGTTTTAAAATGGCTTATTGCCAAATTTCCCCAGCAGACGGCAAAGCTAAAATAATTCGTAAGTCAGAGCAAACTTAAATATAAACTTTGCTTATCGATTATTCTTTAAACACCCTCAAGCGCAAATAAATTCTGCCTAAACTATACCCACTTTAAAAATAAACAATATTTACCTTGCAGTTTATATAAATAAGCCTATAG
>Ga0209697_10003312_pt1 | contig 22086 bp, 14 predicted proteins | sample AliMusrvi5mmetaG_FD_184115 | JGI IMG/M metagenome (GOLD analysis project Ga0209697, IMG submission 184115) | Freshwater lake bacterial and archeal communities from Alinen Mustajarvi, Finland, to study Microbial Dark Matter (Phase II) - Alinen... | ecosystem: Environmental > Aquatic > Freshwater...
GGTGGTGGCGGGGGAGGAAGAGGTGGTGGCTTTTCAAAAATCACCTTCTTCGGGCTACAGTCCACGGTCAAGGGAACCGGCGAGCTGACCGGAACGTTTTACGATCTCAAGCAAACCAAAGGCGGGCGAGCGACCGACATGACGGTGGACAAGTGGAAAGAGTTTGTCCAAAAATGGGTCAAGGGTCCCTGGGACGTGAAGGAACTGCAAGGCTACTACGCTGGCCCGAGCAAGCTGCATGCTCCTTTTATCTATATTCCCATCATCTCGGCGAACGAGGGCCCCAAAGCCTTCCAAGTCGAGAATAAGGTGAAGCCCCGCCTGTGGGTGGCTCATTATAAGGCCAGAGTGGTTTCTCCGGTGAGCGGAAACTTCCGATTTGCGGGCTATGGAGACGATATCCTGATCGTGCGATTTAACGGGAAGGTTGTCCTCAATCAGCACGACCCCACAACATTGGCAAGCCCGCTGTTAAATATAACTACGCAGACCTCGGGGGCCGCGGGCCCATTGCCGGGGAATGGTTTTCCGTCAATGCCGGGAGCCCCTACAGCATGGAAGTCTTAATAGGCGAATGTCCGGGCGGGCTGCTACACGCCTATTTACTCATCGAGAAAGCAAACGGCCAATACTCCAAGGATGTCAAGGGGGTTCCGATATTGCCGATTTTCCGGCTCGCCAATATGTCGCCGCCTCAAATGAGCCAGAAAGATATTAAAGAACAGGCCAAACCCTGGGGCAAAACTCCCACTGCCGATCTCATCGGGAAAGCTCCCCCCTATTCCACCAAGCACGCCCCCTGGAGCACAGTGCCTGATCTGCCCGCCTCGCCGCTTGATGCCTTCAAGGCCCGATAATGAGCGTCTGCTTTGCATGGTTCCTAATGAATGATTATACGGAAACTCTACAATGAAAAACTTATTCACATCAGGCTGTTTAATAATATTAGCAATGTTGATTGTCCCCGGAGTGGCGGCGTTCGCCGGGGATGATGTTCCTCAGGGCCGGATGCAGGCGATCTACGAGGAGGTCAAGACTCCCTTCAAATATGGCGTGGTGATTGAGCCGCCCGCCGGCCAGAAGGTCGATTGTCCGAGCGTGTTCCGCCACGGCGGCAAGTGGTACATGGTCTATGTCCAGCTGGAAAAGAAACCGGCGGAGGGCTACACGACACAGCTGGCCGAGAGCGCTGACCTCCTACACTGGAAGCCGTTGGGGACCATTCTGGAGCGCGGAGATGCCAGCGCCTGGGATCGTGCGAACGCTGGCGGCGGAGTCGCCCTGTTTGACACGCAATGGGGTGGAAACAACACGCTCCAGCAACATGATGGCCGCTACTGGCTCTCGTATATCGGAGGGAAACTCTTTGGGTATGAGGCGATGCCGCTCTCCATTGGCCTGGCCTCCACAGCGGACCCCTCCAAACCGGCAGCTTGGCGCAAACAGCCTGCGCCTGCGATGAAGACGGACGACGCCGACGCTCGGCCGAAGCTGGAAAACGCGACCCTCTACAAGAGCTACATCTTCCGGGATGAGTCCAAGACGCTCGGCGCGCCCTTTGTCATGTTCTACAACGCCAAGGGCAGCAGTGAGCAAATCTTCACCGCTCTTTCCGATGACCTAAAAACCTGGAGACGATTTGGGGCTGGCCCGGCGGTGGAGAACCTGCCGCCGGCCGGTTTGAAGCGTGGCGTCATCAGCGGCGACCCGCAGATCGTCCGCATGGGCGATGAGTGGGTCATGTTTTACTTCGGCGCGTTCTGGAAGCCTGGCGCCTTCAACACCTTCGCTGCTTCTCCCGATCTCGTGCACTGGACAAAATGGACCGGTGCCGACTTGGTTAAGGCCTCCGAGCCCTATGACGCGCAATTTGCGCACAAGTCGTGGGTCATCAAACATGCAGGCGTGGTCTATCATTTCTACTGCGCCGTCGGCCCCAAAGATCATCGCACCATTGCGCTGGCAACTTCGCAGGATCTAATAGAACCAGCCGTGCGAAAATAATCACCGCAATCAAGGCATAAGCTCATGAAACTCCGTATCCTCCGCGGCTCAAATCTCTATTTCTCGAATAACAAGGAGAACTGAATATGAATATCGTTACACGCTTGATAAAGCGACAGATCGTCTCATCGTTGCTGGCCTGCACGTTTACGACATCATTTGTCGTTGGCGCCGACTTGACCGCAGACATTACGATTCATGGCGATCACCCTGGCGCTGTCATCAGCCCCACGCTTTACGGGATTTTTTTCGAAGATATCAACTACGCTGCGGATGGTGGACTTTACGCCGAGATGGTTCAGAATCGGTCGTTTGAGTATTACCCGCTGCTGCGTAATGATAAGAGCGCCGAGATGAAACCGCTCTTTGCCTGGGTGCCGGTTGAAAGGCGCGGCATGACGTGTAAGGCGGCAGCTTCGATCGCCGATCCGCTGAACGTGCGCAATACAACCTACGTCACGCTTTCGCTGGCCGGTGAGGGTGAGGCGGGAATTGCGAATACCGGCTATGATGGAGGGATGCCGGTAAGGGCGAATGCGGTTTATGACATGTCCTTGTACGCCCGGCGCACAAAAGGCGAAGCGGCGCCGCTGAACGTTTCAATCGAAGCCCCAGATGGCACGGTGTTGGCCCAGGCTACGCTTGCCGCACCGGGTGCCGCTTGGGCCAAGCAGGAAGCATCTCTGACGGTTACCAAAGACGAGCCCAAAGCCCGCTTGGTCGTCACAACGACCTCTCCCGGAACCCTCGATCTCGACATGATATCGCTTTTTCCAAAGGATACTTTCAAGGGCAGAAAGAATGGTTTGCGCAATGATTTAGGCGAGGCTATTGCAGCTATCCATCCGAAGACAGTGCGTTTTCCAGGCGGTTGCTTGGTCCACGGTTGTGGGCTGGCGAATGCCTACCGATGGAAGGATACGGTCGGCGATGTGGCACAGCGCAAACCAAATTGGAATCGCTGGGGTTACCATCAAACCTACGGGCTGGGATACTTCGAATACATGCAGTTCTGTGACGACATCGGCGCGACACCGCTGCCGATCCTGCCATGTGGCGTGAGTTGCGGACTCAGCAAACCGTACCAGGTGGCGGATGGTGCCGAGATCAACGAGTGGATTCAGGACTGCGTAGATCTTGTGGAATTCGCGAACGGACCGGCCACCAGTAAGTGGGGCAAGGTACGTGCAGAGATGGGGCATCCCGCACCATTTAATCTGAAATACATCGGGATCGGCAACGAGGAAAATGACACCACCATGTTCCGAGCCCTGTATCCGCGCTTCGTAGCGGCAATGCGTGAGAAGTGTCCCAGCATACTGATAATAGGAACATCAGGGCTTTCACCTCGCATTCCCCTATTCGATCTTATGGAGAGTACGGGCACCGACATTGCGGACGAACATTACTACGAAAAGCCAGAATGGTTCATCGAGAATCGCAACCGGTTTAATACGGTCGCACGGAAGGCACCCAAAGTCTATGTGGGCGAGTACGCGTCTAAGGGCAACATGCTTTTCAATGCCGTGGCAGAAGCCGTTTATCTGGCTGGAATCGAGCGGAACAGCGACCAGGTTGTGATGACAGCTTACGCTCCGCTGCTTGCGCGCTATGACTATTCGCAATGGAAGGCCGCAAACTTGATCTGGTTCGATGCCGAGCACCTGGTGAAGACCCCGAACTACCATGTGCAGCAGCTCTTCAGCTCCAATCTGGGCGATCATTATCTGGGCAATGAGATTGTTTTTCCAACGGATGCCGCAGTTGACGGTAAGCCGCCAGTTTTAGCAGTATCTCCGACGCTGGCAGGTAAGGATGGAGTGCTGTACATCAAGGTTGCCAACCCCATGTCGGTGCCTGTGACTGCTCGTTTCGCCATGAAGGGGTTCAAGGATATACAGCCCAAGGCTCAGCTTACGACACTGACTGGCGACCAGGATGCAACCAACGAGCAGGAACATCCTGACCGTGTCGCCCCGGTCATTTCAACGATTACCGCAGGTGCGGAGTTCACTGTGCAGGTGCCAGCAGTATCTGTGCAGATCATCCGTCTCGCCGCGGCAAAGCCATGATGAAATAGCCGGACAGGATGGATTTCTCCGAGAGAACAAACACAGCTTCAACCTTCATATAAAAAATAGTAATCAAACCCAATAAATAGCACGCGAACCCGCATTATGAAAAAGTACCTTCTATCCATCAGTCTCTTCGCTGCGGCGCTCACTCAAGCGTTTGCGGCTCAGCCGATCTTCTCACTCAAGGATAACGACACCTGGGTGATGGCTGGCGACAGCATCACCGCTCAACGCCTCCACACGAACTACATCGAAGCCTTCTTCCGCACGCGCTACCCGCAGCTTCACCTCCATTTCCGCAACTCGGGGATCGGCGGGAATCGAACCGGGAGCATCCTCGCGCGTTTCGACTACGATGTGGCGGCCTGGAAGCCGACCATCGTGAGCATCGAGCTGGGAATGAATGACGTGGGCGTTCAGAACCCGGAGAGCAAGGATTGCGCCGCCCCTTACATCGGAGGCATGAAAAAGCTCGCCGATCAACCCCGCGCCCTTTCCGCGCTGCCAATCTTCAATTCCTCGAGCCCCGTGAACGACGGCAGCATGATGGGGGCATGGGCATCCGTTCGCTGCCGCACCATCGATCCCTTCACGGAAGCCCTCAAGGAAATGGGGCACAAGGAAAACATCCAGGTGGTGGACCAATACCACCCGTTGATCGCCATCTGGGGACCAAACAAGACGCTCGATGACGCCAATTCCTTGGCGGAACGCATCCGCCTCTTGAAGCCTGAAAATAATGTTCCCGACCTGAAAACGCTCCAGGCCTTTGCAAAATCGTGGGAGGGCAAGCCCGGCGGTGTTCCGCTGGGTGGCGACACGGTGCATCCCGGCCCGGCTGGCCAGTATATGATGGCCGCCACCATCCTCGCCGCGCTGAATGTTGACCGCGAAGTCAGTTCCGCCACGGTCAAGCCCGACGGCACGGTGGCCGAGGCCAAGGGATGCAAAATTACCGACGCGACATCCAAAGATGGCAAGCTCACTTTTACGCGTTTGGACGAAGTCTCTCCCTGGCCGCTGTTGCCGGCAGCCATTTCGGCCGCCGCACTTATGCCGGAAATCACCGCCCTCTCCCGATACATGCTGACCGTCCCCGGCCTGCCCGCTGGAAAGTATTGCGTTCAGATGGATGGCAAGCCCGTCGCCACGCTGACCAATAAAGAGCTGGCCAAAGGCTGGAACATGAGCGCCCTCCAGGAAGGCCCGATTGCCGAACGGGCGGCCAAGATCTGCGCGCTCATCGATGAGCTTCAGAATCCCTTGAACAATGCCTGGCGCGCAGCAAGCAAAGATAAGGACCAAGGCAAACTCGAAGCGGCGCCATCTGCGAGTGGCGAACCCTCACGCCTTCCGTGTGGGCGAGTCGGTCGTCGTCTCCAGGCCGTCGACCGAGGCGTGGATTCATGCCATCAACATGGACATGATCCCGTTGCCCCCTGGAAGAGTCATCAACCAATGGAACCCTGCAGATTACGGCATGGCGTTTGAGCGCACGGTTACCGCAGTTGACGATCAGGGCATCACCCTCGACATCCCGATGGTTCAGGCGCTCGAGAAATCCTATGGCGGCGGCGAAGTGGCCGCCTGCAAACCGGGAAATCCGTGCGCTCGGGCGGGAGTCGAGCGGTTGCGGCTGGTCAGCGCCTATCAGGTCGGAAATGAAAAAACCGATGAAGCGCACGCCAGCTTCGGTGTGGAGTTCGGCTATTCCCTCGACTGTTGGCTTCGCGAGGTGAGCGCCCTGCACTTTACCATGGGCTGCGTTAACGCCAAATCCGCTTCCCGGCGCATTACCATCCAGGCTTGTGCCAGTTTCGATCCGGTGTCTCAGATCACGGGCGGACGGCGCTACCCCTTCACTGTGGACGGGCAGCAGGTGCTGGTGCAACGGTGCTACAGCCGCAATGCACGCCATGATTTTGTCACCGGCGGCAGGCTTCCCGGCCCCAATTCCTTCGTGGACTGCCTGTCGGAGATCTCCCACGCCGACAGCGGCCCCCACCAGCGCTGGGCGGCAGGCATCCTGTACGACAATATCGCCGCCGCTCAGCTGAAAGTCATCGACCGCGCCAACGGAGGCTCCGGGCAGGGCTGGGCCGGCACCTGCCATGTTTTCTGGAACTGCACAGGCGAAATTGTCTGCCAGCAGCCGCCCACCGGCATAAACTGGGCCATCGGCTGCACCGGCACCAAGGGCAAGCCTCCTTGGCCGCGTGCGGGCGGAGAACGGGAAACCCTGCCGCGCGCGGATGGCGTATGGGAATCCTGGGGCACACCGGTTACTCCCCGCAGCCTCTACCTCTCTCAGCTCAAGGACCGCCTCGGCATCGGCGCCGTGCGGGCAGCGACCATACCTGAGCAGCTCAGCGGCCCGATCACCAAGCTTCTGCACTGCCGCTACAGCAGCGAGCCGGTATATCCGGCATGCCCGGCACCCTCGACCGCCGCTACCGCAAGTGCCCTCCTTCAACGCCCCTATGGCTCCACACAATAGGTGAAGACAGGTTGTCTCAGTCCTGTTTTTCACCGGATCCAGTTATTTTGCAGCGAGAATTCTGAACGTTCGCTCCACAACCGGAGCCGTCTGGACGGCCGGCTCGGAGGCGCGTCCCCATTGCCAGGCCACCACGGTAACCGTTAGTGGCAGCTTGCTACGCTGCGGAATTGGGGTGAATACCAGCTTGTCGCCGTGAATTTCCGCTGGGCCCACCTGGACAAAATAGCTCACAGGCATTCCGGAATCCGAAAGCGCGTGGAGTTTCACTTCTTTGGATTCCCTTTTCTGGTCGGGAATCTCATCGAAAGTGATCTTCTGCGGTGTTCCCGTTTTGTTCGGCTCGACTTTCAGGCTTCCAGGATTGGTGCTCAGCCGGTAGTTGGCATCGCCTGGATGGATGACACGGACAAAGCCGGCGACGCTCGGAATCCTGCTCGGATCAATACGGGAGGTTCGATCGAGAGCGATCTGGAAGCGGTTTTGTCCGAGCGGCATGAACTGTCCGCAAACCCATTCGATCGCTGGCTGGCCTGCCGGATGCCCCAGCGGAGCGAGGGCTTTTAAGGACCCCTCGGGAAGCCTGTCGAGGAAGGTCGCGCTGAGGGCGAATGTGACGCCATCCTTATCCGTTGTGCAAGGAACATCGACAATTCCAGCTTTGTTAAAGGGAATCGGATTTCCCTGGGCGTCTGTAAAAACTGGTTCTGGGGACTTGGCATCCCAATTGACGTTGGCGATGTCGTAGGCCGCCTGGGCCAATTCCTTGTCGAAATTCCACGGCAGGTTGCGTTCCTCGGGGGTGCATTCGGAGTAGCGCTTAGGCTTCACAGATGCGATCCCGGGCACTGAGAGGCCTGCCACATATCCGCTGTTCAAATCGACAGGTCGCAAAGTTGGGCTTCCATCGGCCGAAAGGCGCGACTTGGCGGCAGCGCGGATGTATTGGGCAAAATACCGGCACATGGGCTCGGTGACTGAAAAGTGTGCGCTGCCCGCCTCGACCAACAGGCTGCCAGGCCAGGATGGATCTGCTGCTCGCTTTTCCATATGGTTCTTAAGATCATCCACGGCCATATCCCGCCAGCGGGAGAAAAGGTCATAGCGCGGGTGGCCCCATTCAGCGGCAGTGCCACAAGCCTCCAGCATGGGAACGCCGGGGGATTTGATTTCATTCCAGCACCCATCTTTGATGTGGATGCCCGCAATGCAGCGTTCCGGGGCACCGTTCGTCACATGGGTGACGATCTTGAGCGACATCGACTCGCCCATCGGCAGCCAGGGAGCGGTGCTCAATTCCTCGTAGCCGGACTCCTTGGCCAGCGCATCCATGAGTTGCTGGAGAAACTCTGCATGCGCTTTTCCCTTGGCCTCCAGGGAGTATTTCTCATCGGCGCAGACAGCAAAGTGCCGGCACGGCGGGCTCGTGAAGAGAATGGCGAGATTTTGCTCCGCGCACACCTCACGGATGGAGGGATGCCCGACCATCCAATGCTCGGGAACATTGTAACCGAAGACAAGCACGCCCCGCACCTTTGCGCAGGTGGGGGGGATCCAGAGGTATCCGGTAGCGGTTTGCGGTTGGAACTTAGAGATGTCAGGCGTATATCCTACCGTGGCTGCGAACTGGAAGACTTGGTTCTCAGGCGAACGCGACGCCAGATCGGCGACCTTCACCGGCAATGTTGCACCAAGAGGAGTGATTCTATCCGCCGGTTCAGATGCATGGACGGCGACGGCGAGTAGCAGCGCGGTAAAGAGCGGGTGAACGAGTTGCATGTTGGATGACTGAGTGGTTGGTCACTTCGAAAGGGGAGTCGGTACGTCACGCGTCTATCAAGCCCTCAACTGTTTCATCTCCTCTGTAGAATGGCTGTGAATTCAAATCGCGTTTGGAGTTGGACACTTTATCAAGGGGAATCTTCTGGCCTCAGATTAATCCCGAACCGGCGTATCGCAATCGGCATTATCGCCCCGAAATCATGCAATTCTAAACGCGCATTTTCGTTAAGCCTATTCACTTGCTCAAGAATAGGCCGAGCGGCCGCTTCCATTCACGATGGCTGAAATTGCATATAAGCGGAGCGATTCTGCTATTCCAAATTCGGTTGGTGCCGACTAGTATCCCCTTCACGAAAGAATCCAAAAATGGAAAAATCCCTACTCCCCCTTGTTTCCTTGCTGCTCACCCCGCTGCTCGCGCTGCACGCGGCGGTGAAGCCAAACAATCTCTTCAGCGACAACGCCGTTCTTCAGCAAGGCAAGCCTGTTCCTGTCTGGGGCACGGCCGATGACGGCGAGAAGGTGACGGTGACGTTTGCCGGGCAGACGGCGGCGACGGTCGCGAAAGCTGGCAAATGGAAGGTGACGTTGCCTGCGCTCAAGGCCAATGCGGCGCCGCAGACGCTGACCATTGCCGGTGAGAACAAAGTCGAGATCAAGAACGTGCTGGTGGGCGAGGTGTGGGTTTGCAGCGGCCAGTCGAACATGGGCTTTAGGCTGTGGGAGGCTGCCAACGCCACGGAAGCAACCGCAGCGGCGAGCGATCCGCATCTGCGGCTTCTCTTTGTGCCGGCCTTGGCCAAGGATGCGCCTCAATCTAATGCCGCCGTCGCCTGGGCCGAATGCACCAGCGAGACGGCGAATCATTTCTCCGCCGTCGCCTACTTTTTCGGACGTGACTTGCGCCGGGCATTGAAGGTGCCAGTGGGCCTGATCAGCAGCAGTTACGGTGGCTCACCCGCCCAGTCGTGGACAAGCAATAATGCCCTGGAACGTGATCCGGAGCTGAAGCCTATCCTCGAAAAACAAGCCAAAAGGGTGGCGGAATTTAATCCGGTCAAACTCGCAGAACAGAACCAGAAGCAGGCTGAAAAATATCGGCATGACGCCGCCGAAGCCCGGACCGAAGGAAAGCCCAAGCCCAAAGAGCCGCGGCCCATCCCCTCCCCCATGGAAAACATGACCCGCCCGTGCGGCCTCTACAACGGAATGATTGCGCCGCTCCAACCATACGCCATCCGGGGAGTGATTTGGTATCAGGGGGAAGGCAACAACAATGACCCCAAATACCAGAATCTGTTCTCGGCAATGATCGCCAACTGGCGCAGCGCCTGGAACCAAGGCACGTTCCCATTCCTCTTCGTCCAGATTGCGCCGGAGTACCGCATGACCCCGGAACTTCGCGAGGCGCAGTTGCTCACATGGCAGAATACTCCGATGACCGCCATGGCAGTCACTACCGACGTCGGCGACGCCAAGGACATTCATCCCAAACAAAAGGAACCCGTCGGCGCACGCCTCGCGCTGGCCGCCCGCGCCATCGCCTATGACGAGAAGATCGAATACAGCGGCCCGCTCTACCAGGCGGTCAAGATAGACGGCAAGCAGGCCGTCCTCAGCTTCACCCACCTCGGCGGCGGGCTGGTCGCCAAGGACGGCGCGCTGAAAGGGTTCACCATCGCCGGGGCCGACAAGAACTTTGTCCCCGCCACCGCCGAGATCCGCGGTGCCAGCGTCGTCGTCAGCAGTGACCAGGTCGCCGCGCCGGTGGCCGTCCGTTACGGCTGGGCCAACGTCCCCGACGTCAACCTGTTCAACCAGAACGGGCTGCCGGCCACGCCGTTCCGCACCGATGTGACTGAGCCTTTGTCCATGATTTTGAAATAAGAAAAGCCATCATGAAAATCATGCCGGTCACTGCCCGGTTGAACAATGTGGCTCCGACGTTCGACTATACCTTCCCGGCCTGGTCGATCACGGTTCTGGAGTTGAACACGCGGTAAGTTCCGAAAGCTCACGTTTGCTGTTTTGCCTTCACTAACATCAACCCCTTCTTTGTTTATGACTGGCCTCCCTCGTGTTCTCACATATCTTGCCGCCACTTTTCTCGCGATGGCACCGCTTCACGCTGCAGACTCTCTCGATGCGCTCTTTGCCAACCCTCCCGCAGCCGCGCACCCGCACACGTGGTGGATGCGACGATTGCCGATTTTGTGATGGGGTACAACCTCCTGTCGTTTTATGGAATGTATTACACGACGCACGGCGGCTGGTGGGAATGGGCGGCACCGGCAACCCACGATGGCAGCAAGACTGCCCTTGCCATATGATCTCATCCCTCGTTCGCTCTCTTCCTCTTGCAATCCTGCTTGTGCTTTCTCCTCTTCACGGCGCACCGGCGGAAAGCGCTTCGACGCCCTCGCCCCGTGAATGCCAGTCGTTGAACAGCGGATGGCGCTTTCAAAAGGGCGATCCGGCAGAGGTTCAGGGATCTCTCGATTACCAAAAGATCAAAGCGTGGATTTTGCCCAGCGGGAGGTTCTTGCGGGAATTTTGGGGGTGAAAAAGGAACGGAAGATGGGAGAATGTGTGGATGGAAGAATACGATCAAGCACTTTGTGAGCACTACGGAAAAATGTTGGGACTGGAAGAAGGATGGGAGGTCAAGAGCGTGGATTTGAGTGTGGAAAAGATGAGATTGGAACTTGCGGTCGGATGGGTTCGCGCCGGGGCGGTGTGTCCGGAGTGCGGCACACAATGCGCTCGACACGACTTTGCGCCCGAGCGGCGGTGGAGGCATCTGGATGCGATGGGCTTTGAAACGCAGATTGTTTCGCGAACTCCGAGATCGGATTGCGAAGAGCATGGGATTTTGCAAATGAAAGTGCCGTGGGCGGGAAAGCACAGCCGGTTCACGCTGGCTTTCGAGGCCTTTGCAATCAAGGTGCTGCTGGCGAGCCGGAGCGTGAAGTCGGCGTGCGAGTTGTTGAAAATCAGTTGGGAAGGGGCGCACTCGATCATGGAACGTGCCGTGGAGCGGGGCATGGACAGGCGCGTGCTGGAAAAGCTGGAGACGGTGGGGATGGATGAGAAGAGTTTTCTGCGCGGGCAGAGCTACGCGACGGTGCTCTACGATCTGGATGCGGAGAACACGCGGGTTCTGGAAATGATGGAAGGCCGGGATGCCGATACGACCGAGCTTCTCTGGGAAACGGTTCCCGAGCCGATCCGAGAAAGCATCAAGGCGATTTGTTTGGACATGAGCGGCATTTACAAGGATGTCGCAGCCTTCATGGCGCCTCAGGCGGCCGTGGTGCATGATCGTTTTCACGTTTCCAAACACCTCAACGAGGCGGTGGACAAGGTTCGCCGACGAGAGGCAAAAAGTCTGGCATCCGAGGGTGACGACCGACTCAAGGGAGCCCGCCAACTCTTTCTTTTCAACCCGGAAAACCTGCCCCCCGACCGCGTGGCGGAATTCGACGCCCTCAAGGACTCGGATCTGAAAGCGGCCAAGGCCTGGGCCATCAAGGAAAGCTTCCGCGCCTTCTGGCAGTGCCGAACCATGCGGGAGGCCAAAGGCGTCTTTAAGAAATGGTATGGTTGGGCGATCCGCTGCCGACTGCATGAAATCAAGGCGGTCGCCAAGATGCTCAAGCGTCACCTCCAAGGCCTCCTGAACTTTGTGCGCTTTCCTATCACTAATGCTGTGGCAGAAGGCTTCAACTCCAAGATCCAGGCGATCAAGTCCGATGCCAGGGGCTTCCGCAACTTCCTCAACTACAGAACTCGCGTCCTTTTCTTCTGCGGAAAACTTGATCTCTTTCCCTTCCTTACCCATTAAAATCCTTCAAGAACCCAGCGGGAACGCCTTCACGAAAGATTCTGCCAAGCTAGCGAATCGACCTGAGGGCAATCTCGGCGAGGGTGTTTCTTTTGTGCAGCCGACCTTCGATGACCAATCCTGGCGGAAGCTCGATCTTCCTCACGACTGGGCGATTGAGGGGCCGTTCCGTCTCGAGGAACCCGGAAACACTGGGAAACTTCCCTTTTACGGAGTGGGTTGGTATCGCAAGCATTTTTCATTTCCTGCCAAGGATTCCGACGGGCGGTTCTTTCTCCAGATCGACGGTGCGATGTCTTACTCCGCTGTCTGGCTCAACGGGCACTTTGTTGGTGGCTGGCCGTACGGCTACAGCTCGTACCAGCTAGATCTGACGCCTTACATCAAAGCCGGAGCCGACAACGTGCTTGCCATCCGCCTCGACAACCCACGGGAGTCTTCCCGTTGGTATCCCGGCGCGGGCATTTACCGCAACGTCTGGCTGCTGAAAATGAACCCGATCCACGTGGCGCAGTGGGGGACGTATATCACCACGCCGAAGGTGTCTCCGCAGGAGGCTGCCGTCCGGATCCAAGCAAATATCGAAAACCAGTCCGACAGACCCGCCGCAGTCAGCGTCACGACCGTCATTCGTAGCGGTAAGAAAATCGTCGCCATTACCCCAATCCAGAAAGCAACACTTGCGCCGGGGCAGCCGGGCCTCACCGAAGCCTCTGTCGTGCTTGCACAGCCCAGGCTCTGGGGGCTTGAGTCTGCGCACATTTACACCGCTACCACCACCGTCGAAGCCAATGGCAAGGTAGTAGATCGCTACGAGACGCCGTTTGGAATCCGCAGCTTCGAATTTGTTGCCGACAAAGGATTTTTTCTCAATGGAAAACGCGTGAGGCTCAATGGGGTTTGCAACCATCAAGATTTGGGAGCACTCGGAACGGCTTTCAACCTTCGCGCCGCCGAGCGCCAGCTCGAGATTCTCAAGGAAATGGGGGTGAACGCTCTGCGGACAAGCCATAACATGCCCGCTCCGGAGCTGCTTGACCTCTGCGATCGTATGGGGATTCTGGTCATGGACGAATCCTTCGATTGCTGGAAACATGGCAAGACGAAGAACGACTACGGCTTGCTCTGGGAGGACTGGCACGAGAAAGATCTGCGCGCAGAATACCGCCGCGACCGCAACCATCCTTCGATCATCATGTGGAGCATCGGTAACGAGCTGATTGAACTCAGCGACGCATCAGAAGGCCCGGCCATTGCGGCCGAATTGACCACGATCGCCCATGACGAAGACCCGACTCGCCCGACGGTGCTCGGCTCGAACAAGAGCAAAGCAAGCTACAACGGCGTGCAAAAGGGCGTCGATGTCATGGGGCAAAACTACCAGACCGGGGGCTATGCCTTGTTCCTTGAAAAGAACCCCGGCATCCCGCTCATCGGCAGCGAGACGTCGTCGTGCACCAGCTCGCGCGGCGAATACTTTTTTCAGACGCCGGATATGGTCGCCGCCGCTGCTGATCTTGCGGCCAAGAAAGCGGCAGAACAAGGGAAACCCGCTCCTCCCGCAGCTCCATTTACCCCGGTGAGCCCGTACAGGGGGCAAGGAAAATCATCCGACTTCCAGATGAGCTCCTACGATCTCTACGCGCCAGGCTGGGGATGCGCGCCCGACTTTGAATTCCAAGCGCAGGATCAAAATGCTTTTGTCGCGGGAGAGTTCGTCTGGACAGGTTTCGACTACCTGGGTGAGCCGACGCCCTACAATTTTGACGTCACCAACCTGCTCAATTTCAGCGATGCCACCGGGAAGGCCGAAATGGAGCGGCAACTGAAGGAACTGGGCAAGATCAAGCCTCCTTCGCGCAGCTCCTACTTCGGGATCGTGGACTTGGCCGGGTTCAAGAAAGACCGGTTTTATCTTTACCAATCCAGGTGGCGGCCAGAGTTGCCGATGGTTCACATCCTCCCGCACTGGAACTGGCCGGAGCGCGTCGGCCAAGTCACTCCGGTGCACATCTACACTTCCGGCGATGAGGTTGAACTCTTTCTCAACGGCAAATCGCTCGGAAAAAAGAAGAAGGCTCCCAACGAATTTCGCATGCGCTGGGATAACGTCGTCTATGAGTCGGGAGAGCTAAAAGCCGTCGCCTACAAGGGCGGAAAGCACTGGGCAACGTCGGCCGTGAAGACGACCGGGCGAGCCTCAAAAATCGCCATGAAAGCCGACCGACCGGTCATCGACGGTGATGGCAGGGATCTTTCGTTTGTCACTGTCGCCATCGCTGACAAGGAGGGCCGGATGGTGCCGCGCTCAAAGAACCTTGTGACTTTCGAAATCTCCGGTCCCGGCGAAATCGTTGCCCTGGACAACGGCGATGCCACAAGCCTTGAGCCATTTCAATCCAGCCAGCGAAAAGCCTACAATGGTCTGGCCTTGGCGATCGTGCGCGCCAAGCCGGGCACAGCAGGAGTGATCACCCTGCGTGCGCGCTCGGAGGGTCTGGAGCCGACCGAAGTAAAAATTGCCTGCCAGGGAAAGGCTCGCAAGAACCCAGCCGAAGAATGATGAATAAACTCGCGCTTGGATTTTGTGCCATATGTCGCCGCGTCGCCCGCCTGCCTGGCAACTGCTGCTAACCCGGAAATTTCACAGTGGGCGCATCTTGCTAACCATTTGGCCGCCAGAGGCGTCGGCTTCCCTCACCAGATCGCAGTTGGATATGCCTCGGTCAGCCGCCGGCTCTGGCGGCCAAAGCGTTACGCAATCTGAACCACTCCTCTGTGAAAGATCCGGGTTAACACGTGTTTTCGTCCAGCAGAGAATTTGGAAGATTATTCTGAAACCTGGTCTTCGGTCGGTTGTGGAAGAGCATGGGGTTCGTGGGAATCGTGCAGGGCCTGGCAGACAAACGCCGCCAAAAACTCGCCGCCCAGATCGATTATCCAGAATTCAGATCCGTCAGGGCGTAACTCCCCACGTTTTGTTCGGCGTGGGAGCGAGCTCCTGCTCGAGCAGGCCTCCGGCGACGATTTCTTTGTGGTCGAGCCAGCAGCGGTCGAGCGGCTTGCCGTTGAGCTTCGCCGACTGGATGTAGCGCGCGCCCGGGCCGTTGTTGTGCGCGAGGATGGTGAATATTTTGTCCGTTCCATAAATCGGATCAATCCTCATGCTTACCTTGTCGAACAGCGGGGTGAAGAGCTCGTAGCGGGTGTCGCCTGGACACGCTTGGTGGAGGCCGATGGAAGCGAGAATGAACCAGGCGGACATCCGATCACAGCTTTTGCGGGAGAGATCGTAGGCCTGCGCCACATCGAAACCGCGCAGACCCTTTTTGTAGGCGTCCACGATCACCGGAACGGCAGGGTTTCCGTTCATGCAGCCGGTATAGGCGTTGAGGAACTCCCTGCGCTCGAGATTCCCTTTCTCACTCGCGATAATGGAAAATGCATAGAATCGGAGCGATTCTGCTATTCCAAACCCGGCTGATGCTCATTAGTGTCAATCTCATATTGCTTGTGGGGCATTAACCATTCCGAGGAACGCAATGATTCGACACGCCGTTTCGTGCCGATTCTAATGAGCCCCACACGCTCACAACATAAAAAAGCAGAACCCCATGAAAAAACTCCTCATCAGCTCCCTGCTTCTGGCAGCGTCGTCTGCGTTGCACGCGGAACCTGTCGCATCGGCTCCCTCCACCCCGGTTCTTTCTATCGACTTCAAGGCGCCCTCTACGCCGGTGAGCCCGATCCTGTACGGCCTGATGACCGAGGAGATCAACTGCTCCTACGACGGCGGGCTCTACGCCGAGCTGATCCAAAACCGCGTTTTTCGCGATGACGACAAGGGCGTGCCTGTTCACTGGTCGGTCATCAAGAAGGACGGTGCGGAGGGGAAAATCGGCGTGACGGGCAATCAACCGCTCACCGACAAGCTGACCAAAAGCCTCGTGGTGGAAGTCGCAGCCGCCAGCGCGGGACAGCGCTTCGCCGTGGCCAACGATGGCTACTGGGGGATTCCGCTCAAGCCCAATACCACCTACCGCGTGTCGTTCTATGTGAAAGGCGACTCGATGAGGAAAAACCCCACGACGGACAAAATGGAAGGGAGCCCTTTCACCTCCCCGCTGCAGGTGAGTTTGGAAAATACCGACGGCAGCAAAGTGTTTGCGCAGGCGCAGACTCCGGCCCTCACCAGCCACTGGCAGAAAGTCGAGCTCACCCTGAAGACCGGGGCCGATGTGCCGCCTTCGACCGACAACCGTTTTGTCATCTCCGCCCAGAACACCGGCAAATTCTGGGTCAGCCTCGTCTCGCTTTTTCCACCGACTTACCAGAACCGCCCGAACGGCCTGCGGGTGGACCTCATGGAAAAGATGGTCGCGATGAACCCGAAGTTCATCCGCTTTCCCGGCGGAAACTATCTGGAAGGGTATGGGCTGTCGGATCGATTTCCTTGGAAGGAAACCCTCGGCCCGCTGGAATTTCGTCCTGGCCACCCGGGCACGTGGCGCCCCCGATCCTCCGACGGCATGGGGCTGCTGGAATTTATGAGTTGGTGTGAGGATCTGCACGCGCAGCCCGTGCTGGCCGTCTTTGCCGGTTATTCTCTGAACAGGATCGTTGTGGAAGCTGGCCCGCTGCTGGAGCCCTTCGTGCGCGAGGCCCTGGAGGAGGTCGAATACCTGACCGGTGATGCCAAAACCACCTACTGGGGTGCCATGCGCGCCCGGAATGGCCATCCCGAGCCGTTCCAGGTCAACTACGTCGAAATCGGCAACGAGGATGGCTTTGACAAAACCGGCAGCTACGACGGCCGCTTCACCCAGTTCTACGACGCCTTCAAGGCCAAGTATCCGCAGATCCAGCTCATCGCTACCGACCGCACGGTCAAGTCCCGCACGCCGGATATTTTTGATGACCACTTCTACCGCAATGCGGAGGGATTTTACAAACAACTTTCCCACTACGATAAAATGGACCGCAAGGGCCCCAAAGTCTTCGTGGGCGAGTGGGCCACGCGCGAGGGCGATCCGACGCCAAACTTCAATGGGGCCCTCGGCGACGCCGCCTGGATGACCAGCATGGAGCGCAACTCTGACCTCATCGTCATGCAGTGCTACGCGCCGCTCTTTGTGAACATCAATCCTGGCGCCATGCGTTGGAAGCCCAACCTGATCGGCTACAACGGACTGGAAAGCTACGGCTCGCCCGCCTACTACGCGCAGGTGATGTTTGCCAACCACATCGGCGACGTGACCCCGAAGTCCGAGCTCAAAGCTGCTGACGGCGTGTTCCTCCCCTACTCGGTGACCCGCCAGACCGCCGCCGGCAAGGTGTTTCTCAAAGTTGTGAACCCCAGCGCCACCGCACACAAGGTGAAGATCGAGCTCAACGGGCTTAATAAAGTCCTGCCGAACGGCGAGGCGATCACACTCAGCGCCTCCGGCCCAAAAGACACGAACACGCTCGCTGAACCGAAGATAATCGTGCCGGTCACCACCCGGTTGAACAATGTGGCTCCTATGTTCGACCACACGTTCCCGGCATGGTCGATCACGGTTCTGGAATTGAATGCGCAGTAAGTCCCGAAAGCTCACGTTTGCTGTTTTGCTTTCACTAACATCAACCCCTTCTTCGTTTATGGCTCTTCTCCCTCGTTTCCTCACATCCTTTGCCGCCACTTTTCTCGCGATGGCACCGCTTCACGCTGCAGACTCTCTCGATGCGCTCTTTGCCAACCCTCCCGCAGCCGCGCACCCGCACACGTGGTGGCACTGGAACAATGGCAATATCAGCAAGGAAGGAATCACGCTCGACCTCGAAGCCATGAAGCGGATCGGCGTCACCGGCGCACAGATTTTCAACGTGAAGCAGTGCGAATTGCTTGGCCCCGTCGCTACCGGGAGTCCGGAATGGCTGGCGCTGACCGAATATGCGATCAGAGAAGCTGACCGCCTCGGCATCGAGCTCGCCATCCACAACTGCCCCGGATGGAGCGAATCCGGCGGCCCTTGGATCACCCCGGAAAGCTCGATGCAAAAAGTCGTCTGGACAGAAACGTTCGCCAAAGGGGGCGAGCATTTCTCCGGAACCCTGCCTCAGCCAGTGACGGTCAAGGACTATTACCGGGATATCGCCCTGCTGGCTTTCCCCGCTTCCTCAGAGGAGGTCAAGCTTCTCTCCACGTCAAAAACCTATGCCGTCAGCGGAGCCGACGGGAAGGTTTCTCCTGTCAGCCTTGATGGCAGGACCCCGGTTACCCTGGACTTTTCCCATCCAACGGATCAGCGCTTTATTCAGGTCGAGTTTGCCGAGCCGGTGAAAGTTTCCACCATCGTGGTGAATGGCGGCGGCGCCTATACCAAGTCCACCCGGAACGCCTCCGTGGAAGTCAGCGATGACGGAACCACCTTCCGACAGATTGCGAAGCAATCGTTAAATGGCCATTTTGCTGGAATATTCTACGAGTTCCCAGAAACCGCGGCGCGTCTCTTCCGACTCTCAGTGGTCGCAACCGGCGTGAAGCCCTCCAAGCTTTTGATCTCCTCCTTCGAGACGTTCGGCCCTCGCATGCCTGAGATCGCAGCGAAAGCCGGCTACTTGCCTAATCCCAATCTCACGTTTTCTGACAGGCCGTTCCCGGCGGAGGCCGTTATCGACCGGAGCAAGATGATTGATCTCACTGGCAAGCTCAGCTCGGACGGCAAGCTGGAATGGGACGCTCCCACTGGAAACTGGACGCTTCTGCGCATCGGCCATACCTCCACCGGTTGCACAAACGCGCCCGCTCCTGAATCCGGAACAGGGCTCGAATGCGACAAGATGAGCCGCACGGCCGTGGAGGCCCATTTTGCCGGCATGATGGGCAAGATCATTGCCGAGGCCGGCCCGCTCACCGGCAAATCGCTCAAAATGGTGCTCGCAGATAGCTGGGAGGCGGGCTGCCAAAACTGGACATCCGCCATGCGCGAGGAATTTGCCAAACGTCGCGGCTACGCCCCGACCTCCTGGCTGCCTTGTATCTCAGGACGAGTGGTCGGTTCGATCGAGGAGAGCGAGCGCTTTTTGTGGGATTTCCGCAGGACAATCGCCGATCTCATCGCGGAGAACCATTACGGCACGTTCCAGGAGCTCTGCCACAAGAACAACATGCTCTTCACGGCCGAGGCTCCCGGCATCGGCATCCCGACGATCGCTGACGCACTTCAATGCAAAGCCCGCACGGATGTTCCCATGGGCGAGTTCTGGATGGACGGCCACAACGACAGCCGCGAACCCGCCTGCGCCGCCCACACCGGCGGACAGCAAATCGCCACCGCCGAGGCGTTCACCGCCAGAACCGAGGATGCGAAGTGGACAAAGGCTCCTTATGACCACAAGGCCCTCGGCGATCTGAATTTTACCCGGGGCATCAACCGCTTCGTTTTCCACCGCTACGCCATGCAGCCGTGGAAGGACCGGTTCCCAGGCATGAGCATGGGGCCTTGGGGCACAAACTTCGAGCGCACAAACACCTGGTGGGAGCAGGCCGAGGCGTGGATGAAATATCTCTCCCGCAGCCAGGCCCTGCTCCAGGCCGGGCTCTTCCAAGCCGACATCCTCTACCTCTACGGCGAAGGCGCTCCGGTCACACTCACCAATCATGAGCCAAAAATCCCGGCCGGCTACGACTACGACGCCATCGATGCCGAGGCTCTCATCAAAAATCTGACCGTCACCGACGGCAATCTCACCCTGCCTTCCGGCATGAGCTACCGCGTCCTGCTCATGCCGCCCACCGACCGCCTCACTCCAACCTTGCTGAAAAAAATCAAGGATCTGGTGGCTGCGGGCGCAACGCTCATCGGCGAGCGACCCTCCAAATCTCCCAGCTTGACCGGCTATCCCGATTGCGATCCCGAAGTCGCGTCGATCGCTGCCGAACTCTGGGGCAGCTCGGCCAAGGCCACGGGCTCCCAAACCTTCGGTAAAGGCCGCGTCATCTGGGGCAAGCCGCTTCCTGAAATGCTCGCCGACGCCGGACTCAAGCCTGACTTCTCATCCGCACAGCCGGAAGCCAAGTGCGCCTGGATCCACCGCCGCGCCGGGGATAGCGACATTTACTTCGTCTCCAACCAAGCGAAGGCCTCCCAGCTTGTTCCCTGCACATTCCGCATCTCCGGGAAAGTCCCTGAGCTCTGGCACGCCGACTCCGGCAAAATCGAGGACGCTCCCGCCTTCACCGAAAAGGATGGACAGACGACTGTTCCAATCGCCTTTGGTCCGGCAGGCGCGGTCTTTGTCATCTTCCGCAAACCAGTCGGAAAGGTTGATCCCGTGGCCTCCGCAACCTTCAACGAGAGCACTCCGGTTGTGAATGATCTCGCGCTCCCCGCCATGGAGCTCGCCCGCTTAGAAGATGGCTCCTTGCTCGCCGGTGTGACTGAGCCCGGCAACGTCGAAGCCAAGACGCAAAGCGGCAAGGTGCTGAATGCCCATGTGAACACGCTTCCCGCCACACAAAAAATCGAAGGCCCGTGGGTGCTCAAATTCCCGCCAAAGTGGGGCGCGCCCGATCAGGTCACGTTGGAGAAACTGATTTCGTGGGCCGACCATCAGGAAGAAGGCGTGAAGCATTTTTCCGGCACGGCCACCTACCAGAAAGACTTCCAGTGGAAAAATGGAAACGCGGAGACCAAGTATTTCCTCGACCTCGGCTCCGTGAAGGAACTCGCCCAAGTCTTCCTCAACGGCAAAGACCTCGGCATCCTGTGGAAGCTGCCATTCCGCGTCGATATCACCAAGGCGTTGAAGCCCGGCAAAAACAACCTGGAAATCCACATAACCAATCTCTGGCCGAACCGCCTCATCGGCGACTCGGCCCAGCCCAAGGAGAAGCGCCTCACCTGGTCCACGTTCGAACCTTACAAACCAGAAGATCCGCTACTGCCATCTGGACTGCTCGGCCCGGTGAATATCCAAGCCCAAGAGTGGGTGCCGATGCGGTAGAAGGAACAGCACACGAACGCCGTGTGTTTAAATGGGAAATTGCATAGAAGCGGAGCGATTCTGCTATTCCCAATCCGGCTGATGTCGATTAGCGTTTATATCTAATCAAGCCACAACCCAACGGCAAAGGGATCACCGTCTCTGCCGATTGGCGGAAGCCCCAGACCCTCCAGCTAAGATGAGATTATTTTTCGCCCTTTTTCTCTCGATGTCCGCATTTTATCCATGCGGCAAAGCCTTCGCTAACGACCCGCTCTTTGCGAAAGAATTTCCGGCTGCCGGCTCCTTGAAGTTTGATATCCGTGAGGAAATTCAGAGTCCGATCTACTGCTGGCCGCGCACGCTGCTCACCTATCCGGTCGATTTTTCCCAAGCGAAGGTGAAGCCCGAGCAGCTGATCCTCCGCAATGGAACGACGGGTGCGCTGGAGCCGATCCAGCTCTCCGCGATGAAAATGACTGCCGGCGGCACGCTCCTCTTTGCGAACGTCTCCTTCTTCAGCGATCTCAAACCCGGAGCGCATCAGGTCTTTCAGCTTGGCAGCGGAAATACGGCGCCAGCCTCCGAAGCGCTCCCCTCAAGCACGAAAGCCGGCGTGATCGAAATCGACGGTGGTGCCATCAAGGTGCGGCTTCCCGCCAGCCGCCCCGATATTTCCGCAGGTGAGGTGCCGCCTCCGATTCTAGGCCTCGATGCCGGCTCCGGGTGGTGCGGCGGCGGGCGGCTTCTTAGCCCGGTCAAGCCTGTGAAATCGCTGGAGACGACTTGCACGGAGAGCGGCCCGCTCTTTGCCGCTTATCGGCTGAGCTATCGGTTTGCTGATGGCGGCAGCTACGAGGCGACGATCCGCATCGTCTCAGGCTATGCTTTCGTCACTCTCACCGAGAAGATTGAAG
>Ga0209697_10003313_pt1 | contig 22085 bp, 19 predicted proteins | sample AliMusrvi5mmetaG_FD_184115 | JGI IMG/M metagenome (GOLD analysis project Ga0209697, IMG submission 184115) | Freshwater lake bacterial and archeal communities from Alinen Mustajarvi, Finland, to study Microbial Dark Matter (Phase II) - Alinen... | ecosystem: Environmental > Aquatic > Freshwater...
TTGGTGGGGTGTCGGGGGTTCGAACCCCGGACCTATGGATTAAGAGTCCACTGCTCTACCAGCTGAGCTAACACCCCAAATATTAATGGCGGAGAAAGAGGGGTTCGAACCCTCGATACGTTACCGTATACACACTTTCCAGGCGTGCGCCTTCGACCACTCGGCCATCTCTCCTAGATTGTTTGTCATAGGGTGACTTTGACAATAGACAAGGATAGTCGAGATCACACTATCTTGCAATGAATTTTTAAGTTAAATCTCTTCAGTTAGTGCTTCTAAAGCATTCCAACGAGCATAAACTTTCTCTAAATCAGCTTCTATGACTTTCAATTCATCTAACGTTTTTGCTATTGCTAAGGGTTCTTTTTTATAAAACCCTGATGAGCTGATTTGTAACGTTAATGCTGCTTGCTTAGTTTCTAACTCATCAATCATATCTGGCAATTTATTAAGCTCTTGTTGATCTTTAAAACTTAATTTCTTCTTTTTAGAATTGCTGGAAGATTCTGGCTTGGCCACCGATTCGACTTTCTTTACTGTAACAACGGGCTTACTAGCTTCGGTCTGTTTTACATATCCCATCCAGTCGGTATAACCACCGACAAATTCGTCGACCTCACCAGATCCTGTTAGCACATAAACGCTAGTGACTACATTATCAAGAAAGGCACGATCATGACTTACTAGCAATAAAGTACCGTCATAATTAACCAACTTTTCTTCTAATAGCTCTAGTGTTTCCAAATCTAAGTCATTGGTAGGCTCATCCATGACAATTAGATTAGCGGGCTTAGTGAATAATCTAGCGAGTAATAGTCGATTTTTTTCGCCACCAGATAAACTTTTAACCGGCGATCTTGCTCTTGCAGGCGCAAATAAGAAATCACCTAAATACGACATAACATGACGTTTGTTACCAGCTATTTCGACAAAATCATTACCGTCAGCAACGGTATCAGCTACTGTCAAATTTGGATCTAATTGATCACGTAATTGGTCAAAATAAGCGATTTCGAGTTTAGTACCCTGATCTACGATACCGCTATTAGGTTCTATCTGTTTTAACAAGAGCTTTAGCAGTGTTGATTTACCCGCTCCATTAGCACCGATTAAACCAATTTTATCTCCGCGCTGAATTAAGGTAGAAAAATGATTAATGATTTGCTTCTCTCCGTAACCAAAACAAATATCATCGACTTCAATAACCTTTTTACCTGAAGCATCGCCTTTTTCAAGAGCCAATCGAGCTGTGCCTTGTTGTAACCGGCGTTGTGCGCGTTCATTACGTAACTTTTCTAAGGCCCTAACGCGCCCTTCGTTACGTGTGCGCCTAGCTTTTACACCTTGCCTAATCCAAACTTCTTCTTCAGCTAATTTTTTATCAAACTCGGCATTTTGATTCGCTTCATCTTCAAGAGCTGCAGCTTTACGGGCTAAGTAATCATCATAATTACCTGCCCATGACACTAAGTTACCGCGATCCAAATCAACAATTCGTGTCGCTAATTTTTGCAAGAATGATCGATCGTGGGTCACAAATAATACAGCGCCTTGAAAGTTAAGTAATTGCTCTTCCAACCAAAGAATACTTTCAAAATCGAGATGATTGGTAGGCTCATCAAGCAGCAGCACTTCAGGTTCGATCACTAAAGCACGCGCTAAGGCAACTCGTCGCTTCCAACCACCCGACAAACTATTAATTTTTAAGTCACCTGGCAAGTCTAACTTGGTCAAAGTATTTTCAACACGCTGCTGAAAATGCCAACCATTATGTGCTTCAAGCTTATGCTGCAAGTCACCCATTTCATTTAAGGCTTTTTCATCATCATAATCCATTGATAAGGTCAGCGCATGGTAGCGAGTAATCCATTCCCCTAACTCACCTAAACCACCAGCAACGGCATCATAGATAGTCGCATCATCAGGCAGATCAGGAGATTGTTCTAACCATGCCAACCTTAATTCAGGTTGACGCCAAATATCGCCATGATCAGGTAAAATATTGCCCGCAATGATTTTCATTAAGGTAGATTTACCTTCACCATTACGGCCTAGTAAACCAACTCTTTCACCAGCATCTAACTGGAAATCGGCGTCTTTTAATAAAGCATGGGTACCAAAAGCAATGGAAATATTGGATAAACGTAATAAAGGCATTTTAAAATTTAATGTTGAGGATAAAGAGTTTTGTGTTCATTATATAGAATAATAATGAAGGCTTGATTATAAAGTGACAAATAACTATTAATTTAAGTTACTTTCCTTAGCATTAGTCGACAAATGATTTCGAAGAAAAACAAGAAAGACGACAAACAGCCACACACTCGTTAAAGTGATGGCTATTTATCTTAGCGATTAGAAATAAACTACCATTGAGACTCGCCAGTCTCTGGATCATACATCTCATGAACAATTTTATGACGATTTGCAATGAGTTCTTCAATACTAGGTGAGTTATTCATCGCACGTGAAATAGCAATTTTCATGGCTTCATAATTAGTCCGATATAAATCTTTACGATCAACATCGGGATTAGCGGCACATTCAGGTGAAATCCATAACATGGCGATGATGCATAAATCATTAGCTTGATCTGCAGGTATGACACCTTCGATAACACTATCAAGTACCGCATCAGCAACCGCTGACTGTACTGGGCCACCAAATAAGTTTACATAAGCACTCGATTTAATCGTCACTTTAGGCACGATAATCGTAGCTGGCTTTACTTGCTGATTAGTTGCACGTATAGCAAACATACGCGTATGGCCTTCTGTTTGCCCCATCAATGTTGCAAACGCATTACCAGCAGGGCCTTTAACACTACCGATCAAAATTTCAGGCATGGCATCAGTGCCCTGTTCATCACTAGCAAACACGGTTGCTTCGCCGGTTCTAAACCAAATTGTATCTGACATTAAAAGCTCCTAAGTAAAGTCTAAAAGCAAAGCATTCTATGATGTATGCCTGAGAGCAGCAATAGCTATGCTCAAGTAAATCTTATTCTTTAAGCACACTCTCACAAAGTAAAGGCAACTTAAGTTCTGCGGGCGGAGTTATTGAAGGGCTTAGGTGCTTGGCTTCTTCACTAAACCACCAATCTAAACCAGCATCACAGCCATCCCCTAGAGGCAAGGGCTCTTGTGCCTGGCAAGCAATACTGTTTTTAGGGCATTTAAGTCGTACATGAAAATGATCATCATGTTTCCACCAAGGTCGTATTTTTTGCAACCATTGATGGCCCGCATAACGATTACAAAGTTCACGCTTTATACTCGGGTTAACGAAAATTCGATCGACTTCAGGTATGCCTGCAGCTGCCTCTAAGACTTTTTCATTATTAACCGACCATTGCCTATGGTCTAGAGTATCAGTAGCTCCTACCAGCACAGAAGGCGCCCCCCATGCTTCACGATCACTGATTGTTAAGATATGATTTTCTGCCTGCTTTGAGAGTAAAAACCAAATATCGACATCCAATCCTGTTTGATGACTGCGATGTCCACTTATGGTGGGTCCACCTCTTGGCTGCCCCAAGTCACCAATCAATAAGACGCCTAAATGTTGGTGGGTTGCCGTCTGCCCTAAATGCTCAATAAATTGTTTTAAGTCAGGATGACCAAAAGATCGCTTTCTTGATAAACGCATCATTTGAAAACCACTACCATTCATTGGCAGAGAAACAGCTCCGCTAATACAACCTGCAGTATAAGAACCAATACTTTGAGCACTTCCGTTGTAAGCTGAGGGCTTAGTCACCTTAGCCCATTGCTCGGCCAATGAATTTGCCCTACATTCGACAACCAACGACCCTGATAAAACACTCACTAAGACCAATAAAACTTTTAACACGCAAACACTCGATTCAAAACTATAAAGAAACAGAATAAATATTTTACACAGCACTGATAAATAGGCGTTACGACAAACAAGACTATCGCATTAGCCCTTGTTTTAATGAAAATGCAGCATCATGTATCGCCTCTGATAAAGTAGGTCGTGCATGTATGGTTCTAGATAAGTCTTCGCTACTGGCTGAAAACTCTATGGCTAGCACTGCCTCTGCTATTAATTCAGATGCTAAGGTACTGATAATATGAACGCCTAGTATTTTATCGTTAGCAGCAGATGTTATGATTTTAACCATGCCATCTGTTTTCCCCGTTGCCAGAGCACGAACGTTTTTATTTAAAGGAAAGCTACCGACTTTAATCGCCACCCCTGCAGCGCGGAGGTCTTGTTCAGTCTGGCCTACCCAAGCAATTTCAGGACCTGTATAAATAACGCTAGGCAGGTTTTCATAATGGATAGGCATACATTGGCCAGCAATAAATTCAGCAACAAACACGCCCTCCTCTATGCCTTTATGTGCAAGCATAGGACCGTGTAAAGTCAAATCACCAATAGCATACACACCAGGCAGATTAGTTCGGCAATTATTATCAACATAAACATAACCATTCTCATCTAACAATAAATTAGCCTCAGGCGCCGCTAAGAGCATGGAATTAGGCTTTCGACCGCAAGCCACTATTAATTTATCGACTCGTAAGCTATGAGTACCATCCTGATCTTGATAATCCAAACTGACTTTCTTGTTAACTATTTTTGCTGAAATAACACGCGCCCCTAGGCGTATATCCATTCCTTGTTGTGTATATATACGGTAAGCTTCCCCTGATATTTGTTGATCAACCACTGACAAAAAATCTTCTTGAGCTTCTAAGAGTATGGTTTTAGCACCTAATCTATTCCAAATACTAGCCAACTCTAGTCCAACCACACCAGCACCCACGATCGCTAGTTTTTTAGGAATCACTTGAAGATTGAGCGCACTTATCGAGTCAAGAATATATTCTCTATCTACCTGCACCTTATCTAATTTAATAGGCGATGAACCTGTCGATAAAATAATATGCTTAGCACACAATATTGATAGTGATTGGTTTACAGTCGAAATAACTTCTACTTGCTGCGCATTTAATAATCGTGCATTAGCTTGAATATGATCTATACCGTGATGCGCTAAAGAACTAGCCATGTTATGACTAATGTCAGCGATAATTTTATCTTTACGTTGAATGAGTTGCGGTAAATTGACTGAAATAGCTTCAGCATGAATACCGTGCATTGCTAAATCATGATTAAGTTGATGATATATTTTAGCCGATTCTAATAAGGTCATGGAGGCGATGCCGCCGGTATTAAGATGCGCACCTCCCAATCGACTTTGACCTGACTTATTAAGCCAATTATCGATACAAGCTGTTTTTAGACCTAATTGCGCACAACGTATAGCACTCGCAAAACCTGCAGGGCCTGCACCGACAACAATAACATCATAATCATTAGTACTCTTATGAGGCATGAGCTTAAATATTAAGCAAAAGATGAGCAGGGGCTTCTAAACATTCTTTAATGGTCACTAAAAACTGTACCGCTTCTCGACCATCGACCAAACGATGATCGTATGACAAAGCCAGATACATTATAGGTCTAATAACAATCTGGCCATTTTCAACAACGGCTCGTTCTTTAATGGCATGCATACCTAAGATCGCACATTGTGGCGGGTTCAGTATGGGCGTAGATAACATAGAACCAAAAACGCCACCATTAGTAATAGTAAACGTACCGCCTTTTAAATCATCATACGTTAAGCTGCCTGCTTTAGCTTTAGCACCAAAATCGGCAATACTTTTTTCTATGCCTGCAAAATCAAGCTGATCGGCATCATGTAATACAGGCACAATCAAGCCACGTGGCGTGCTAACTGCAATACCTAAATCATAGTAGCCGTGATAGATAATGTCGTTATCATCAATGGAGGCATTAATAGCTGGAAAGCGTTTTAAAGCTTCTATTGACGCTTTAACAAAAAACGACATAAAACCTAATTTTACTTCATGCTTTTGTTCAAATCGGGTTTTATATTGATTACGTAAATCAATCACATTTTGCATATTGACTTCATTAAACGTAGTCAACATCGCTGCATTTTGTTGTGCTTGTAATAAACGTTCGGCAACTTTTGCTCTTAATCGCGTCATAGGCACCCGCTGTTCTGGTCGCAAATTAGACGCTATAGATGATGCTGGTACTAACGGTCTACTGACTTGACTCACTACGTCATCTTTAGGCACTGATTCTGTTATGCTCGTTTGTAGCTTAAGATGATCTAAAATATCCGCTTTAGTCAATCGACCACTCTTCCCTGAACCCTTGATGATGCTTGGATCTAAGGTATTTTCATGAATCAGTCTACGCACCGAAGGGCTTAACGGAATATCATCACCGTTAAAATCAGTTACTTTAGGATGCTCAGATGACTGATAAATACTGGCTGTCTTTTGAACAGCGTCTACATCCAATAGGGCTAACAGCTCCCCCCCCGTTACAATAGCGCCATCTTCTTTAAGTATTTGAGTTAACACACCAGACTCTGGCGAAGGAACTTCTAAAACGACTTTATCAGTTTCCAAATCAACGAGATTTTCATTTTTAACAACAAAATCTCCGACTTGTTTGTGCCAAGTTATCAATGTGGCATCAGAAACTGATTCTGGTAGTAGGGGAACTAGGATTTCGATACTCATGTTATTTTCCTGAAGATTTTCCGTATAAGGCTGCTTGAACTACAGCTTTTTGTTGTTCTATATGAATATGGAATTTACCGACCGCGGGTGCTGCCGAAGCGTCTCGTCCTGCATAAGTCAAACTGACATTAGCAGGCAAATTATCAATAAAATGATGTTTAGACTGATACCATACGCCTTGATTTTTAGGCTCTTCTTGGCACCAAATGAATTCTTTTAACTGCGGATATTTTGCTATTTCCGCTTTAAACAATTTGTCGGGAAATGGATAAAGCTGCTCTATCCTAGCGATAACGACATGCTGAACCTCATCTTGCCTGCGAGCTTCTAATAGATCGTAATAAACTTTGCCAGCACATAACACAAAACGTGTTATTTTTTTAGGATTAACCTTATCTAGTTCACCGATAACTGGCTGAAATTGACCCTCTGTTAAATCTTCTAAAGTTGAAACCGCCATCTTATGTCGTAACAGACTTTTAGGGCTCATCACTATCAGTGGTTTTCTATAATTACGCGTAAGCTGACGACGTAATAAATGAAATATTTGAGCTGGTGTCGTTGGCGTACACACTTGCATATTATGTTCGGCACAAAGCTGTAAATAGCGCTCTAACCTAGCTGAAGAATGCTCTGGACCTTGCCCTTCAAAACCATGAGGCAATAACATGACTAAGCCACATAAGCGCCCCCATTTTGTTTCACCCGAACTAATAAATTGATCGATAACGACTTGCGCTCCATTAGCAAAATCACCAAACTGAGCCTCCCAAATAACTAGTGTATTGGGCATAGTCGTACTATAACCATATTCAAAGCCTAATACACCTGCTTCGGATAATAGAGAATCAAAAATTTGCGCACGACCCTGATCCTTATCCAGATGTTTAATAGGCGTGTAGGTTTTATTATTAAGTTGATTATGCAATACCGCATGACGATGTACAAAAGTACCTCGCCCGACATCTTGTCCTGTTAATCGTACATGATATTTTTCTAACAAGAGACTTGCGTAAGCCAGATTCTCAGCAAAACCCCAATCTAAAGGCATAGCTCCAGCCGCCATTTTACGACGATTATCCATAACCTTAGCGACACGGGGATGCAGTTCGAATCCCGCAGGAAGTCTTTGCATCCTATCATTACAAAAACGTAATTGATCCCTAGATATGGCGGTATTACTGGGAATATCCCAACTCTTACCGTAAAAGTCATGCCATTGATGGGTATAAGAATAACTGGAATCTTGTAATACCGGCCTAGATACCACTTTACCTGCATCTAACAAATTTTGATAATCTTGTACCATTTGCGCAGATTGCTCAGCGGTTAACAGTCCCTCATTAATAAGTCTTTGCGCATAGAGCATCCGCGTACTGTTATGTGCACGGATTTTTTTATACATAATGGGCTGAGTGGTTGCTGGCTCATCTGCCTCATTATGGCCAAGACGACGATAGCAAACTAAGTCAATGACCACATCTTTATTAAAGGTCATTCTATAATCGAGAGCCAGCTTAGTTACAAACACCACGGCTTCAGGATCGTCACCATTAACATGAAAAACCGGCGCTTGAATCATACTGGCAACATCGGTGCAGTACAAAGTTGATCTAGCATCTTGTGGGTTACTGGTGGTAAAGCCAATCTGATTATTAATGACAATATGTACAGTCCCACCTGTACTAAAAGCACGGGTTTGTGACATATTCAAGGTTTCCATAACGATGCCCTGCCCTGAAAAAGCTGCGTCGCCATGAATTAAAATGGGAATAACTGTGTTGATTCCTTCAGGCCCTGCTCGATCTTGACGCGCTTTGACTGAGCCTTCAACTACCGGATTAATAATCTCTAAATGAGAGGGGTTAAAAGCTAGCGTTAAATGTACTGGACCGCTAGGCGTTTCAACATCAGAAGAAAAACCTAAATGATATTTAACATCTCCCGAACTAACACCAGGTGATAACGTAGACATGCCCGTAAATTCATCAAACAAGCTCGCGGGGCTCTTACCTAAAATATTAACCAACACATTTAAACGGCCGCGATGCGCCATGCCAATAACAATCTCTTTAACACCTTTGTCGCCAGATCCTTGAATCAACTCATCAAGAATAGGAATTAAAGATTCACCACCTTCCAAAGAAAAGCGTTTTTGGCCAACAAAGCGATTATGTAAATGGCTTTCTATACCTTCGGCAGCTGTGAGTAATTTTAATAACCAATGCTTTTTATCTGAGTCTGTTATTAAACTAGGCTCAGAGCTTTCTAAGCGATTAATAAGCCAACGTCTAATATGGGTATCTGCGATATGCATAATTTCAGAGCCTATGCTATCGCAATAAATGCCTTGAAAATTAGCGATAATCTCACGTAGCGTTAAGCGATCAACATTGCCATAAAGCGCGCCAGAATCAAATAGAGTATCCATATCCAATTCAGATAGACCGTAATAAGAAGGGTCCATATCCGCAGGTTGAATAGCAACTTTACCTAAAGGATTTGTGTTCGCAATTTGATGTCCACGTACGCGGTAATGATTAATTAATCGAGAAACTGAAGCCTGCTTTTTGACACTAGCTTCGGTGAAACCTTGCATCTGTGCAAGTCTATCTTGAGATTTAATAGCTAATTGTGCAAAACGCTCTACGATTGGACTATGCGCAGTCTCATAAGTATGGCCATTATGAATGGTCTTAAATACTTTTTGCCAACTAACTTCAACTGACTCTGGATTTTCTAAATAACATTCATATAAATATTCAATGAAACTGGCGTTACTGCCTTGTAAAGAGGACGATTCTTGAAACAATTTAAGCAGTTTACTCATCAGATATCCAAATTTATTCCATATTTTCTAGGGTTATATTAATAGTTGCTATCACACATTGCTAATATTTTAGAAAAATACTTGACTAATGTTAGGCTGAGGCTCTAAAAAACACCTTAAATACAAACAAAAGTCATGATATAGAGCTCCTCTATAATGATTTATAAGTCCTTACATAAAGCTATTATTTTGCACATTTGACATTTGCTAACTTTATGGTAAAAAAAGTATTTATCTCTCGGGGCACTCTGATGACAATAGAAAACAGTTACTTAACCGCCCCCTTTGATAATGCGGTGTCTGCCATACTTATAGGCATAGATCGTGATGTGGAAAAGGGGCAAGATGTATTAACGTTAGGCCTAGGTTTAGTGATGCTATCATCTATTTTTGCTCCCATTGCACCGCCTACTGTCCTACTACCCATAGTCGCTGTTATTTTTGCTTGTTCTGCAGGCTATGCAAGAATAAATTACCATCGCATGGAACACAAACTCTCAGCATCAATGGCCGCCCTTGACTATCACGACATGGCTAAACTAAAGACTATAGCCAATGTATTCAAACAATACCCAATGCCTAGTTTGATCGATTCCCTTAATCCAGCTAAGAACCTTGTACGCACCTGGAAAAGTGCCCTAGGTGGCATATTAATTAATCCTTTTTGGATGCCTATATTCTATATGATGGGCATGCAAATAAAAGAAGAAGCCAATCTAGGCTTTTTAAACCAAGCTATTATTGAAGTCGAAAAAAACTTGCTACTATCCATCATTAAAAACTGAACTAAACAATAACAGCTCTAAATTAAATTAGTGCTATTGACCACTATAAGATATCAGACCTACCCAAGCACCCCTTCAATTAATTTAACCCAGTAAGCTGCACCAATCGTTAATATTTCATCGTTAAAATCATAATGAGGATTATGTAGTAAACAGCTATTTTCTGAGGAACCATTGCCTATCCAGATATAACAACCAGGCTTTTCCTGCAACATAAAAGCAAAATCTTCTGAGCCCATACTCGCTACCGGATTCCTATCAACACCAGACTCCCCTGCTACCGCTATAGCGGCTTGTAACGCCAGTTCCGTTTCCGTTGCGGCATTAAAAGTTACTGGATAACCTGGATTTTCTGGATTGAAGTTAATCTCTGCACTGACATTGAAACCTTCACACATCCCTTTTACTATCTGGGAAATTTTATCGGCAATAGTCTTTTGAATGTCGGCGTTAAAACAACGAAAAGTACCTCTTACTAACACTGACTCAGGTAGTGCATTCCAAGTGTTACCCGCATGTATCTGAGTAATACTAACGACTGCAGGATCAGCAGGATTAAGCGTGCGACTAACAATAGTCTGTAAGGCTGTTATCAATTGGGCAGCAGCAATAATGGCATCATTACCTAAATGAGGCATGGCAGCATGAGTTGCCTGTCCTGTGATAATGATTTCAAAACAGTCAAATGCAGCCATCATAGCCCCCGGCTTAACGGCGAAATGTCCTAGCGGAATATCAGGGAAATTATGCAGTCCAAAAACGCAGTCAGCAGGAAACTGTTCAAACAAGCCATCATCTATCATTTGCTTGGCGCCAGCCCGACCTTCTTCAGCCGGTTGAAAAATAAAGTAGACCGTACCATCAAAGTTTCGATGCTGTGCTAAATAACTAGCAGCACCTAATAGCATCGCGGTATGGCCATCATGGCCACAGGCATGCATTTTTCCATCATGCCAGGATTTGTAAGCAAAGCTGTTTTGTTCTTGTATGAACAAAGCATCCATATCCGCCCGTAAGGCTATCTTCTTAGTACTGCTTCCTGCAGAAAGCGTAGCGACAACACCAGTTTTACCCAAACCTTGATGCACCTCCAAACCAAAACTAGCTAACTTATCAGCAATAAATTCAGCAGTTTGGGTTTCCTCAAACGCCGTTTCAGGAAACTGATGCAGATGCTGTCGCCACTCACGCATGAGTGCTTGTAATGGCTGTAGCTTGTTTACTATAGACATAGAGTCAGCTTACTTCGTCACAAGACAGCTTTTAAAGCTTGTTTTTAGTTAACCAAAGTATGGCCACGTTGACGCATACATCTTTTAAAGGCTAGTTTAAAATTTTCGTTGGCTTGATAGCCTTCCCATAAACCAGCGGGAATGGCTAAAATAGCACCACCAGCAGCACCTGCTGCTGCACTACCTGCTACAGCGCCGACAGCGGCTCCACCGGCCACACCAGTAACAGCACCTACTGCTGCACCCATACCTACTTCTTTGGTAATATCTGATGCTTGATCTGCTAATGTTTTGCATTCGAACATATCACGTTGAACAGTATCTGGACTTTTATCCATACGAGGATCGACCACCGGACGCCAACCACTGGTAGATGCGCAACCCGTCGTTAAGGCAGATAGGATTAATAGTGCTGATATATGACTTTTTTTCATGATTTTCTCTAGGAAAGGTGTTTTTTTAGCATTATATAGGATTGTATTATTTATGCTGAACGTTTGGAGTGCAATAGCTTCAGCTATTGCTTTATAAAACAGCTAAAGCTGTTTTACTCCAGACACAAAATACTTAGCGCTCTAATGCACCGCATCCCAAATAGGTTGTAACAAGGACTGGCATTGCTGCTCGAAATGCTCATCAAGTATGTCACCTCGGTTGGCCATGTCTTGGTATAGCCTTTTAAGTTCTGGCTCGTAAGCTTGCAACACAGCCCTGTCTAACCATTCTTTAGCGGCCGCTATGGCCGGTTTGCTCGCTCTAGTACTGGTTTTTAATACCTGAGCTTGTTTAACATAAACCAAGGCAGCTTCTACAAAAAAAGCATTGGGCGTTTGCTGGCCGGCGCAATAAATATCCACTAAGGACGCTAATAATTCGGCTGAACCTTGTTCAGGCAAAAACACGATATCTTCATCTGTACTTAAACAGTAAGTGCTTTGTGGCGCTAGCTGATTCAAAACACAATGTTGCAACAGCGCATTGATAAAGTCTTTGCCTTTAAGGTCAGCATAACGATAAATTAAGCTCGCTTTTTCATATCGACAGCCCAACTTACCAATCAGACGATACTGATTAACATGGATATCAATTGCAACTTCTTCTATAGGCGCACCTAAATTTTTTTCTTGGATGCGCGTCACAAAATCTTCAACGGTCGTTTGTTGCTTTACAAACTCTAACTCACCTAATACCCCTGATAACCAGCGCCCTTGTGCTTGTAGTTTTTTTACCGAGAGATTTTCTCCTAACAGCCGTTGTTTTATCCAATCATGATAAATACTGTAACCGTCCATTTTATCGATGACAAAAGGTTCACACTCTTCGGTTTGTGCACTAATGCCTTGAAAGCGTACGCTCAATTGCTGACGCATAAAATAGCGTTGTGGATGTTGATAAAACGCTAATAAGTCAGCGAGATCGATCACACTGCTTTCTTCAGTCATCAGTTCACCTTGCCACCAATCTGTTGGCTTTATCTCCGGCGTTTGTAAGGCCTTGGCGGTATCACAATCGGCGCTAGAAAAACTCACTAACCTAGAACTACCATTAAAATAACGATGACTGAAAGATTGCAAGGGTTCTCGAATAGTCAGGTCTTGCAATTGATAGCTATCTTGTAATACTTCAAGCAACTCGCTAATTACTACCGATGGAAAGATAGTCTCATTATTGGCTATCGATTGACCAATATAAGTCATAAGCAATTGTTGTCGTGTAGACAATAGTATTTCTAAAAACTGATAGCGATCATCAATACGGCGCGAGCGATCACCTTTACGAAAGTACTCTTTTAATGACAACAAATCGAAGGTCGGGCTTTGATCTATTTTTGGAAACTCACCCTCATTCATGCCCAACAAGGCGATGACTTTGAAAGGAATAGAACGCATCGGTAACATAGAGCAAAAGGTTAATTGTCCACGTAAAAAACCTTGAGTGGATTTACTTTCAGAAACGCGATCTTCTAGCCAGCTAGTTATAATCGGTAAAGCTAGAGTCTCGTTATGAACGTCCTCTAAATCAGCCGATAAAGCTGCTAATAGTTCATGCAGTTGTTGCTGTTCAATAGAGCCTGTTGGCCCTAATAATTGTTCTGCATAAAAGTTAAGCTGAGTGGTCCAATTCGTTAACGTCTTAGGGCGTTTAAGCTCATTTTTTGCTTTAAACAATAAGTTAATAAAGCTGCACAAACCACCTAAGGCTTGCGCTGAAGATCCTTCAATATCAGGAAACGGCAAAACATCACAAACGAACTCCTCCTCTGAGCCTACTGCGTAACCCATCAGCAATCTATCCAAGGCGGCTTGCCAGGTGTTTTCATTAAGCTCTGGCAAGCCTAGTTCTTTTTTATGTTGAGCCGACTGCCCCCAGCGCACATGGGTTTCTTGTAACCAATATTTAATTAACTCTAAATCGGTTTCAGATAAAGCAAAGTGGCCATAAATAACGGGCTGTTCTAGTAAATCCAAGACACTTTGCCAACCTAAGCGACTTTGACTCAAGGCCAAAAAGCGAATAAAAGCATCTAAAGTATTATTGCTTAAGCGTAAACTACGGTCGGCAATGGCGTGTTGTATATCGCTAAAGACTGCCGAAATAAAGGGTTCGTAAACTTCAATATCAGCAGCCATCACCACAATATCGCGTAACTCTAAGCTCGCATCGTGTTCTAAAGCCGCTAATAATTGATTCTTTAACACCTCGACTTCACGCAAGCGTGAATGACAAGCATGAATACTAATAGAATTATCGGCGACTAAGGATCTGATATTGCTCTGTTCATCTAGTTGATTAGCTAGAATATCGTTTTGTAGTTGTTGCAGCACAGTTGCTTGCTGATGTTCATTACTTAACTCAAAACTTTTGGGTTCAAAATGAGGGTTAACCTGCTCTAGCAACATAACCTGAAACTCTCGCCCCTGCTGACCTAAAGCAGACAATAAGGGATGGCCGTCAAAGATTTCATCTTGCACGCTTAGTCGCTTACTAAGCAAATCAGCCCAGTAGCTTTCACATGGATTCAGTAAAAAGAAATGTACATCACAATGTTTAGCTAAGCCTTCTAAATAGCTTAAAAATATCGGCGGCATGGTATTAATACCGAATACCGAGATACGCTCCGGCAAAGCCGCACTTAAAGTACCGGGTTGGATATTATTAAATTTAGCAATAGCCTCTTGCCATAGAGCCCCCCGATGTTTGTTGCCCGTTTGTGCACAGATGGCTAGCCATAAAGCCCGTTGCCAACGTTCGGTAGCATTGTCATGAAGCAATTCTCCTTTTTGCCAAAGACTAAGCATATCGGGTCGCATCATTTGATATTGATCAAAAATTTGCGCCAACTGTTTAGCCAGTTGGTAACGTTTTAAGTCTTGGTTATCGGTAGATAAATAATTCTTTATAGGTAAAAACTCAACGCCATCAAGCTGCCGCAATAAGGCTTCAATACGCCATAACATCAAGTTACGCTCAAAAGCCGCATCATTTAAGCGGCTATCGACACGTTGCGCTATGGAACTGAAAAACTTACCCGGAAATAAGAACTCATAATTAGCCCAAACCTTAAGCTGGCCTGCCAATTGTTGCGACAACCAACGCTCCATGCCCTGACTTTGAATCAAGAACACTTCTTTAGCAAAAGGCGAACTTAAGGGCATCGTTCTAATAACATGCGTTAAATGCCCGACTAAATTTTCAGTTTTATTGGAGCTATGAAGGATAAACATGGCTAAGTTTAAATAAGAGGTAAATGAGTGCTGACTAGTGTTAGCGATTTCGTAATCTATCACACAAACAACATAAATCCACCAAGTCAGTATTACTACGTATATTTTAAAAAATCTTATTATGTAATACTTTAAAAAAACAGCAGTTCATTGACTAGATGCAATGAGTCGTTAAATTGAATAAGGTAGACGATCTGCTAAACCTATCTTAGACCTAAAGTAGCTACTGTAAGACCTGCTAAAGCTATCTTAGGCCTAAAGTAGCTACTGCAAGACCTGCTAAAGCTATCTTAGGCCTAAAGTAGCTATAACATGACGTGATCAATATTTATCAAGCTTCAAAGGAAATATAGTGCGGCCAGCACAACCTAGCTATACCGAGCAATACCAATAACAGACCTATTCAACTTAACCTAAACACAGAGATTAAAATCATGAAAATCATCCAAACTAAATTAGATTTTATTCAATTCCCACCGATAGAAAAAGTAGTTTTCTATCGTAATGTCATTGCTAAATTTACAGGCAACCCGCGCTTTCCAACACCTGATGTGACAATGCTTGACGCCAGCGCAGCTGTAGATGCCTTAGAAAACGCCATCATAGTGGCCAGTGATGGCGGACGCACTAGTATTTCAGAAATGCACGACCAAGAAAAATTAACCGATACCGCGTTTCGCAGCTTAGCTGCTTATGTAGACAGAATCGCCGCCGGTGATGAATCAACGATCTTAAGCAGTGGCTTTCATGAATCCAAGCAACCCATTTATACGCCAAAAGCCATTTTAACTATGGTTGATGGCGCTCACTCTGGCTCTGTCATCTTCAAAGGCAAAGCAAATCCTAGAGCGGGCGCGTATCATTTTCAAATGTGCAAAGGGTCTATCCCTCTAACAGAAGATGGCTGGGTATTATGTGGCGTAAGCACGAGTGCTAATTTTGAACTGAGTGGTCTTGATGTAATGTGTCTATATTATTTTCGAATCGCTGCCATCACGCCAGATGGCCTCACTGACTATAGTGAGCCTGTTTCTAAAATAGTGGTTTAATTGCCCGGGAACGCTAAGCCCCAGCTTGGCGCAGAATATAGCGATAATGCCGAACTGGGGCTAGTCGTTCCCATAATAACGGGTACTACTAAACATCAGTTTTGGATGCGTGAGTATTGGGATCGCTATATTAGAAATGAGCAGCATTTTAACAATACCCTACATTACATACACAACAACCCATTTAAAGCGGGACTCTGTGATCAAGCTGTTGATTGGCCTTGGTCTAGTGCTTATGCGCTGGGAAAGACTAGCTCCAGCTTGGCACAGAGTGTAGTGTGATCGCCGAGCTAGGGCTCAGCGTTCCTAGCGCCCCGGGAACGCCAAGCCCCAGCTTGGCGCAGAGTGTAGTCTGATCGCCGAACTCGAGCTAGTCGCCCCTAACGTCCTTTATGCATAATCAGGGCTATCTATGTATTTTTCAGCACTAAAAAAGTTCTTAAAATAAGGCATAAAACTGACAGTAATCGGAATGGAATAGAAACAATAAATCGCAGCTGCTTCACCGGTTGATACGCCTAGTAACCACTGAGGCATGAATAAAGTCATCAACGCCATAAATAAATGGTAGCTAGAGATTCTCCAGTTGTTTTTCCAAACAAAGCCACTTAAAGCAAGCGCGAACAATGATCCATGAGTAACAAAAGCCCCAAACGCACTCGATATACGATAGCCTATATGATAAGTACCCATAAATAAACAAGAGATCATGTTGCCGATGAAGTTGGGCGCGCCATCAAACAGCTGCAATTCTTTAGGCAATGCTGAACAAATCAAAAATAAGCCGCTTAAGCTGGCACCGAAAATAGTGGCTTGTTTAAGAGCGGTTTTATCAGTGGAATAAGTGGCCAGTGCTGGCATAATTGCAAAAGCTTGTAGGGCAATATGGTAAGTGGATAATTCACTTAAAAAATAGTTACTGCCATAACCACATTGATCGGCAACGGGATAAGCAAAATACTGTATAAACTCCATTAATGAAAAATGGAATATGGCATAAGATCGTGCAGCACGTACCCAAAATGTTTCCGTTTTATCAAGATAAGTAATACTAGCGGCGGTTAAACCGATAACACCTAAACCCAGTGACATATTGGCACTAAAACACATAAATCCCCCTATAACTATGTAATATAAAAATTGAATCCCCAAACTGCCGTTAGGAACGAGTTAAGCTTAAAATGCCATACACATTATACTGGAAATAAGAGCTAGCTCTACAGCTGTTACTATTATAAAAAAGCGATGGTTTTGATTTCAATAAGCACTAGCTTAAGAGATTAACAAATCTGAGTTAGACATGACTTGCTACGCCAAACTTTACGGCGCTTTATTGCTTTAGTTGTTTTTGCTATTGCTGCGGCCATAAAACCGCAACATAAGCTTATGAAGATAATTTATTTTAAATTATCAGTCACATGTGGCTCTATCAACTGATACATCAGTTGATGCATTTTAGGGCTACCTGCAATCAAATTGCCGGATTGCAGATAACTATCATTAAAAGAGAAATCAGTAACAACACCGCCCGCTTCTTTTATTAACAAAATACCTGCGGCCATGTCCCATTCCATCAAGCCTATCTCCCAGAAACCATCCAGTCGACCAGCGGCGACATAGGCTAAATCTAACGCTGCAGCACCTGCACGTCGAATCCCAGCGCATTCAGTCGTTAATGCCTTAAACATACCAAGATAAGCATCTAAGTATTTATCGGTCTTAAAAGGAAAACCTGTGCCGATCAAGGCGCTTTTTAAGTTCGTTTGTTGAGTGACTCTAAGGCGACGATTATTTAACATCGCACCACCGCCACGTTTAGCGGTAAATAATTCATCACGTAAAGGATCATAGATAACCCCAACTTCAATCTTGCCTTTATATTTTAAGGCAATAGAAACGGCATACTGAGGAAATCCATGTAAAAAATTAGTAGTACCATCGAGAGGATCAATGACCCAGACATAATCATTACCCGGATGTTCGCCGCTTTCTTCTGCGAGTATGCCATGCTCAGGAAAAGAGGCTTTGATGATGCTAATAATTTCCCGTTCAACCATGCGATCGACTTCGCTAACATAATCATTCTTGCCTTTTTGATCGATGTGTAGGCGGCCAACATTGTCGGCTGAACGAAGAATTAAGTCGCCAGCGCTTCTAGCAGCACGGACGGCAATATTTAACATGGGTTGCATAGGCAGATTCTTAATGAGCGTATAAAACGCACAATGATAGCAAAAATTTTGCTAAAATTTGTTTATTTTTAACTAAGGACGACACTCTTGCTGTCACATATTAAAATAGTTTTGGTCGAAACGTCGCATCCAGGAAATATTGGCGCAGTCGCTAGAGCCATGAAAAACATGAACATGACCAACCTTTGTTTGGTTACTCCTAAAATTTTTCCTTGTGCTGAAGCAACCTCAAGAGCGGCTGGTTCAGATGATATTTTAGCTCGCGCACAAGTCTATGAAAGCGTACAAGAGGCCATCGCCGACTGCCAATTAGTTATTGGTGCTAGCGCAAGATCAAGAACTATTAGCTGGCCAGAAATAAGTCCACGCGAATGTGCTGATCTAAGTGTCATAAAAGACGCTGATAAAAAAGTGGCCATTATTTTTGGCCGAGAAAATTCAGGACTAAAGAATCATGAACTTGATTTATGTCATTATTTATTGAGAATCCCTTGCAATACAGACTACAGCTCTTTAAATATTGCTGCTGCTGTACAGGTTGTTTGTTATGAGCTATTTGTCGCAACCCATACCCAACAACCTATAACTATTGGTGATATAGCCAAAAACACCAAAGCAACAGCCGTGCAAATGGAATCTTTTTATACGCATTTAGCAGAAACCTTATCTGACATAGGTTTTATGCACCCCGATAAATCTAACTCTATCATGCGCCGTTTACGTCGCATTTATAATCGCACCCAATTAGACATTAAAGAACTGGATATACTTCGAGGCATTTTACGAATGTCCCAAGATAATCAAAAATGTAAATAGCAATAAGGAAGCAATCTATGTCCTTATTTAAAGTTGACTATTTTGCTGGGTTAAGTATAGTGACAGTTATTACTTACTTAATTGAAGGGATTTTATAGTGCGCCTAACTACAAAAGGCCGTTACGCAGTAACGGCAATGCTCGACCTAGCTTTTCACAGCGACATAAAACCGGTAACTTTAACGGATATCGCTGCAAGACAAACCATTTCTTTGTCTTATTTGGAACAGTTGTTTTCACGCTTACGACGCGCCAATATGGTTAAAGGTATACGTGGACCAGGTGGTGGCTATACCCTTGCTGACTCAGCGGATAAAATCAATATTGCTGATATTATCGCGGCTGTTGATGAACCTATAGATGCCACTAAATGCGGCGGTGAAGCAAACTGTCAAAAAGAACAAGCCTGCCTAACTCATGATTTATGGATGGGTTTAAGCGATCAAATTAGAGCTTATTTAAAAGACATCACCCTAGCTCAACTTTTAGAAAAACATCACGTTCAATCTGTTGCTAAAAGACAAGACCAAGATGCTGAACAAGTCATTGAAATTCACCGACATACAGAATTACTCTCCAGCCTGAGTGAATGAGCTATTTCGATCATAATGCCACAACACCCTTAGATGAAAGGGTGTTGGAGGCTATGCTTCCGTTTTTAAGTACCTTTTATGGCAATCCTTCAAGCTTATACCGTCAAGGAAGATTAGCCCGCAGCGCCATCGATAATGCCCGCGAACAAATCGCAACACTGGTCGACGCACCCGCCTCACAAATCATCTTCACCAGCGGAGGCACCGAAGCCAATAATTTAGCATTAGCAACCTTAGTAACAGATGAAAGATTAGCTATATCTACTACAGAACACCCATCTGTTACTGAAAAAGCAATTAGATTACAAAGACAAAATATTAAGTTAAGTCATATTAATGTAGATAGTCATGGTTTAATCACCAAGGCAGAGTTGAATCAACTCATTAATCATCAACCTAACTTAGTCTCAATTATGCTAGCCAATAATGAAACAGGTGTTATTCAAGATCTAGCGATTATTACTCAACAATTAAGAACTCATGACATTAAAGTGCATACAGATGCTGTCCAGGCCTTAGGTAAAATACCAGTATCGTTTAAGCAATTAGCTGTGCATTTTATGTCCATTTCCAGCCACAAGATATATGGCCCTAAAGGTTGTGGCGCTTTAATCTATGAAAAAGGCTTAAAAATAAACCCGCTTATTTTTGGCGGAGGACAGGAACGTAATTATAGAGCGGGCACAGAAAATGTGGCTGCTATCGTAGGTTTTGGAAAAGCGGCAGAATTAGCTAAAACTGAACTGACTGAACGTAGCGCACGCCTAATAAGCCTAAGAAAGCAATTAGAAATCGAACTAAAAACCATCCCTAACATGACTATTTTTGCTAATGAATCAGAGCGCTTACCAAACACAGTATTATTTGGCATGCCTGAAGTAGATGGTGAAATGCTGCTGATGAAGTTAGATCAAAAAGGTTACGCCGTTTCCAGTGGCTCAGCCTGTGCTAGTGGAGAAAAAGAACCAAGTCCTGTACTTATGGCTATGGGTATAGAACCCTCACTTGCTAAAAGTGCGATTCGCATCAGCTTAGGCCTAGGCAATACGCAGAAAGAAATTTCTAACTTCATTCAACTATTAAAACCCTTGGTTTACCAAGCATAAAGAGAGTCTTATGTCTGTTACAGTTACTGAAAGTGCTGCTAGTCAAATCAAAAAGCAGTTAGCAAAACGAGGCAAAGGCCTAGGCTTAAAATTAGCCGTCAAAAAATCCGGCTGTTCAGGTTATGCCTATGTTCTTGATTACGCGGACACACTAAATGAAAATGACCATATATTTGAAAACTTTGGCGTGAGCGTTATAGTCTCGCAAAGCGATTTGGAGTTTGTTGATGGTATAGAATTAGATTATCGAAGAGAAGGCATCAATGAAGCCTTTAAGTTCAACAACCCTAATGTTAAAGGCACTTGTGGCTGCGGTGAAAGCTTTTCAGTCTCCTAGTACACTATTAGCTACTCAAATCGACTATTACTTACAGTGAATAAAACTTAAGATTCTATTCACATAAGTAAACTACTAGCCCTCCCCTCCTATACTAAATAGAAACTGAGGGCTGTCTTTATACTAAAAATTAATTGCTTGAAAGTTGCACAGCATGTCGTCTTAATGCTGAATCTTCAGGTAACGTTGATTTTTTTGTATCTATATCTGAAGTCGATGAAGTATTAACAATAGTTTTGACTGGGGCTATTTCTGTAGCCACTACTTCTTTAAAGTAATTTTCGTAAAAACTTAATAGACACAGAATCTCGTCAGCATCATTTGTATAGTTATTTAACTTAACTTCAACCAACTGATCATAGTGACGACTTAACACAGAGTCAGTGGGTCGATTTTCTTTACAGGATTCCAGTAGCGTATGTAATTGATTTAAAGCGTGTCGTCTCAAGGTTGAATCTTTGGGGATCTGAATAGCTTTAGATGTTTCTTTTGTAGAAACAGCCACTTTGGGAGAGATCGCGACAACAATATTTTCTTCAGTTTTAATGATGGGCGCAGCCTCTACCACAGCTTCATTAGTAGTTAACGGCTTTACAATAGGTTTAACTTCTGACTCTGAAGCTTTATGAGAAGGCACTTCTCTCTTTTCTTCATCTGACTTTTTTCGTGCCTTAGAAATAACCATTAGTACAACTGAGATGACTATGACTGCGATGATAAATTCACTCATAAATTAAATGCTCCTGTATTTAAGAAGAAAAATTGCTTAGCAATTGGACGCCATGATTAGCGCTAAAAAAATCGGTTGAACTATAACACTTGTAG
>Ga0209697_10003315_pt1 | contig 22079 bp, 14 predicted proteins | sample AliMusrvi5mmetaG_FD_184115 | JGI IMG/M metagenome (GOLD analysis project Ga0209697, IMG submission 184115) | Freshwater lake bacterial and archeal communities from Alinen Mustajarvi, Finland, to study Microbial Dark Matter (Phase II) - Alinen... | ecosystem: Environmental > Aquatic > Freshwater...
GACTTTCAAGCGAGCCAGTTGCTCGGGTGTACATGGGACGACAGGCGGCTTCTTAGGCATGAGATGTCCTCCAGGCCTAAGTATACCATACTACCAGTTATTTTTGCAATTAAGCACTAGCGGATGCTCTTCGATGCCGAGGTGGGCCGCTGCCAGCCGCTGCCCCAGTTGGGTATCGGTCAGGTGTTCACCAAGGAGATTGATAATGGCACGTTCATGCGGGCGCAGCGCGTCCAAATCGACCCAGACCAGACGTGGTTCGGAATGCGCGTAGCCGGGGGCGGGTGCCGCGCAACGCGGACAAATCAACTCGTCAGGAAAAAGCGCAAGACTGCACAAGTCGCAAAGGATACTGGTTTCGACGGGTAGCGGTGAGATACTTGCAGGCGTAACAATCTGGGGTGTAGACTGGGGAGCGGGTGACGGTTGGGCCGGTGTCGGTGATATTGAGGAGGTGTCGTGCGCTGGCGTACTTCCGGTCATGCCATCGGCAACCATCTTTCCGATTTTTCGTTCCAGTCCCGAGGCGGTAGTCGGAATCCCGGTAGCACGCGCGATGGCACCCTTGGCACCGGAAATACCCAGCGCGCGGTCAAGGGAGAACGAGACGCCGAACGTCTTGCGACTGGCTTTATGTTCGCCGGGGTTCCCCACGGACAGCAACCCTCCGGTCAGTATCCGACCGATCTTCCGATATAAACCGGAGCGCGTCGTCGGAATCCCGGTTATCCGCGCAATCGACCCTTTCAGGCTGGAAATACCCAGCGCGCGTTTCGCCGAAAAGGAGAAGCCATACTTCCGTCCCATGGATGAAACCTCCTGTATCCTACCATGCTGCGCTAATAACTTGTTTTCCGTCTGTCCGCAATTCCCCTTCCATCGCGGCAATGGAGTAGCCAGCTATAAGTCGATCATCACGCTCACACTATCTTCGCGGCGAAGGACAGCGAAAGGGATATCCTCCAGTATCGTTACCTTTCCAGGCATCTGGTCTGGCATTCGCTGGCCGGGTATACCGCAAGGTGCGGTGATGAATGAAAAGCGGAACTTCGCGCGCAGGTCGGCAGCAGAAACAATTCTTTACCCGTTAGTTGCGGTGGAATTAGCGACATAAATAGCCCAAGGATAATGATATGGCATATACATCGTAGACAATACCTGCGGTAATTCGTATAATGGCCTCTATTGGGTCATGCCTTGCTGATAGATCTGGTCCAATACCGCGGAGGTAATCCTAAGGATGGCCACAATCGCCTATATCGATGAATCAGGAGATCACAACCTTACGAATATCATTCCCCAATCGCCCGTGCTCACTATAGCAGCGGTCATTTTGAAGGAAGAGGACAAACTGCATTTTGCACAGCGATTTCGCACACTAAAAAAAAATCATTTCGGGTCTGACCAAGTGATTCTTCACTCTCGTGACATTCGTAAGCAGGAGAAGGAATTCCTTTGCCTGCGTGACCCGAAGAAGCGCCAGAATTTTTATAAGGATTTCAATGAGCTTGTCACTTCAACCGATTGTACTATCATTAGCATCACAATTCATAAAGAGCGCCACGTACAACGTTATTGCCTGCCAATAAACCCATACCAACTCGCCCTTGAGTTTATCATTGAACGTATTACCCATTGGTCGCGCAATTTCCACTCCTACGGTCCGGTAGAACTGATAGCCGAATCACGAGGAAAAAAAGAAGACAAACAACTTAAGGAAGCTTTTGACTATTTTCGAAGTGCAGGAACACGTTATGAAAAATCTGGTCCCATCCAGCAGGTATGTCAAAGCTTGCACCTTGAAAAAAAGGCCATGAACATACCTGGCCTGCAACTTGCTGATATGTTTGCTTACCCCCTGGCACGACATGCAATTGGGAAGGCTGATCCCCGTACAATGGAAGTAATCAAGCCAAAACTATATGGGGGGACAACAAGGAATATCGAAAGTTACGGGGCGATAGTCTTCCCGCCATAGCAACGCTTGGAGTCTCCACGATAGATACCGACCAACCAAAAACAACAGGGCAGGTATTTTACAACCTGCCCCTGCTGCCGACCGGGAAAGCCCGATCCATCAACCTTATCTTATTCCGAGTTACCCTACTTGTCAATAGGGTAACCTTGGGTGAGCTAGCGTCATCTACCTGTGAATGGGAGTAAAAATGCACATGGCATACCTTTCCTCGCGCTATGTGCATGAGTCTATGCTGGTGACGTCGTACAACGGATACAGACTCCGCAAGTCGTCCACTCTATGCTGGTAAGTCTACAGCCCGATCATTCCACTCACGTTGTCCTCGAAGATATTGGCCTTCCGAATGTACTTATTCACGGTCTCGACGCTCTGGTGCCCGGTCTGCCGCATGATATCGGTGACGTTGGCCTTGTTCTTCGCGGCTTGCGTCACCAGGCCGGCGCGCAGGCTGTGCCCGGAATACTTCGCGACATCGAGTTGTGCCGCCGTCGCCGCAGCCTTCACGACCAGGGCGACGCTTTGCGCGGTGAGGGCGTCCGGGTGGATGTGGTTCCCCTTGTCGATGGACCGGAACACCGGCCCACAGGTGATCCCCGCCGCGGTGAGCCAGGCCAACAACGCGCGGACGGGGCAAGTTTCTGGGTGCGCGGTCCGGCGAATCCCCACCAGACGCCCGTGGCCTTCCTGATCGGTTTTCGAAAAAGGGAGGAGGATCGTCACGCCGTCCGAGGTTACGCTGACGTGCTCCGCGCGGATGCCCACCAGTTCCGAGCGGCGGAAGCCGCCGGCGAACCCCACCAGCAGCAGCGCCTTGTCGCGCTGACCTTTGCGCGTATCCGGTAGGTGCGCGATCATGGCCTTGATATCGGCGCTTACTGCCGGGGCCTTCTGCTGCGGCGCGGTCCCGATGGTGCGCCGTATCCCCTTAAGGGTCTGGGTGACGGCCAGCGCGTGCGTGGGGTCTTCCAGGCCGGCGGCTTCATGCATTTTACGGATAGCCGCCCGCGCGCGGTCGATGGTTGAAGCTTTACGCCCGTTATCCGCCAGATGCGCGAGATACCGCGCGATCATCACCGGCGCCGCCGGCAAGCTGGCGTGTCCCGTTGCGTCGCACCAGGCGGTAAACTGTTTCCAATCGGACTGATACCCGCGTTGCGTGTTGGCGGCGACACTCGCGGCCAGATACTGCCGCACACTGTTCCCCAACGGAGCAAGTTGGCCGTCACGATTGAGCGGAATAAGCGCGTTTTCCATCGGGTCGCCTCCTCTGTTGTTAGTGATAATACACGTTATCGATAGTAATATTATACTGAATAGAGGTAAAAAAATCAAGGGGAAACACCCATTATATCAAGCATCATCGCCGATCTGCAATCTGCTAGTAAAATTTTATTTCGATTCACAAACCACGAACCCGTATTATACGGTATCTGCGTCGTTCAGCGATGCCTGCTCTATGCTTAACAGTAAGTCCTACCGTTATTGTTGTGGAGGTCGAGACGATCCTTTGCCACTTGGAATAGGTCCATATGACCCTGTAGGTCCAAAAACACCAGTGCCACATGTATTTCCACAAGGGATAATAGGCCCAATCGGTCCGGCTGGAAGTTGAACCGGTCCACTTCCACATGAAGGTTCAGCAGGTCCAGTCGGTCCGACTGTAAGATGAGTCATCTCGTGTTCACCAGTAGGTCCTACAGGCATGAGAAGGTTTGATTTTGTTTGATAGTCACCGATCCAGGGAACGGGCATGTCGTCACCCAAATTCGTTCTTACGTTTTCGATTTGTTCTTCCAGAAAATGCTGGACATCAACTGTCGGATATTCGTTAATGCTCCTCAACCTGCTTTCTGTTAGATGTGCAACGTGTTTATTAATAATCTTCCTAAATTTTTCCAGCGCTGATGGGCACACAGTCTGTTCTAGCCCATGATCTAGGTTTGTTACCGTCCAGTCATCATTCTTCAGAGGTTTCAAAGAAAAGAAAACGATCAGCGCGCGCGCATGAATCAAATAAGACTCAAGCAACGCGTTTCTGACAGGATCAGCATCTTCGGGTAATTCTTTAAGCAAGTCAAACGTTGCTCGTAACATCCACCATTCATAGCCGAGGTGATATAAAATCGAATCCTGGATTCTGGTAAGCATCTCATTCTCCAATCGTGTTATGCTTGATGGAGCATTCTACAATGCTCATCGCACCCGTGCGGGTCCACAGTTACCAGCAAATGGCGGACGGGTGTAGCCTGGCACTCGCGTATGCAGCACCTAAACCGATCCTTGATCACCTAATCCCCCAGCGCCTTAATCAGCGCGTCCCGCGCGTCGATGTAATACTGGATGTTGATCTTCGCTGCCATGTCGTCGGACAGGTCGAAAAGCTGCTTGCGGGAGGATACCGGCATCAGCAGTGTGGTCGCGCCTTTCTCGATGGCAATCTCTGCGACGGACACCGCGTTGTAGACCGGATCGATGGCGCCGCCCAGGTTCAGCGCGCCGACGGCGATGAGGCCGCCTTTCAGGCTTTTTTGCAATAGTGAACTGCACAGCGCCATGAGCGCCGGCACACCCAGGCTACTGCCGCTGCGGGAAGTGTCGAAGGCGCGCAGTTGCACGGAGAATTCGTGGGAACGGGGGTCACGGTCGCCCACCAGTTCTTTGGCGCGGGCATACAGGTTCTGCTCCCCGTAGCGCATACTTTCCTTGAATGGCGGCGGCACCGGCTGGTTGAGAATCCGCACCCCGGACCCCGGGCCTTCGTTCACGTCAATTCGATAGAGACCAGGGTTTTCATCTATGCCGCCGGGACTGATAGCCCACACTTGGCCGGGGGGCAGCGGATCAGTGCCGATGCTGTCTTCGCTCTGCAGTTCCGGGGTGACGACGAACTTTTCGACGCCATCCTCGCCAATCTGGTAGCTGAAGTGCGTATTGCGGAACTCCGCCGAACCGATGCGCTTCTGCTGTTCCTTCACCCGACGCCGACCTTCCAGCGCCAGACGGACCGCCCATTCTAAATCTTCTTCCGCGACCGGCATATCCGGGTCCGGGTACAGGAGCTTTAGCAGGCCGCTGATCGTCTTAGTAACCGCGGTGGTGTCGCGTCCGCTCAGCGCGCCGCCGAATTGCACGCGTCCCTGCAGCACGCCGGCACGACTCTGCGTGCGCAGCCGATTCCAGCACTCCGAGATGAAATCGCTGACCAGCCCGAAGTGGTCGGTAAACAAATTCCGTGCCATCTTCGGCACGTCCCAGCCGGGGATGTAGGCGTGAATGCGGTCCATGAAGGCGGTGTCATCGCGCATTTCCGGCGGCATGGGGCCGAAGAGGTGGCCGATCCGCTGCTGGTGCTCGACGTCAACACCGAAATTCCCCACCATCACGATGCTGCCGTCGGCGCGGATGCTCTCCTTGCCCCGGCTGAACTCCCCGGACTCCATGTACCCCTTCATGATATTCACGCCGTCCTTCTGATCGAAGGTGACGCCGGAAATCTCATCGAAGCACACCACGTCGTATTGGCAGACCAATCCCCGCTGACCGTTACTCATGTTCACGAACATGCGGGCCACGGTGGTTTTGCCGCCGGAGATCAGGTGGGCATAGGGAGAGATTTGCTGATACAGGTGCGATTTACCGGTGCCGCGCGGGCCAAGCTCGACCACGTTGTAGCCACGCTCGACAAAGGGCACCATGCGCAATAATTCGACATCCTGGGCGCGCTGGCTCAATTCGCCCGGCTCCAGGCCGATGCTGCGCAGGAGGAATCGCTTCCATTCCGCCGTGCTGAACATCTGACGCCCACGCACCAGCGCATCGAGCACATCGCGTTTGGAGAGCTGGATGGCGCGCAGGGCGCGAATCCCAAAAGGGCGCCCGCCGTTTTCCTGGGCAATGGCGGCATCGTATTCCAACTCCACTTCGGCGTAGAAGCCGCCGGTGAGCATCCGCTCGTGCTCGCGTACCAGTTCCTCGTCAATGCGCACATTGTTCAACTGCAGACTGGGGAGGGTGGCGAGATAGGAATCTGATTTAGCATCGAGGCGGGCAGTCACGATGTCGATAATCTTCACCGACCCTCGCTCGCGCGCCCGCGCCTTGAACAACTCCTCCTCGCCGGCGCGCACGGCGCGGTCAGTAAGCTGACGAGAGACGATCTCCAGCCCCTCCTGGATTTCGTTCTCATCCGTGGTGGCGCAGTAGCGGCCCAGCAGGAATTCCACCACGTAGGTGGGCACCGGGTAGCGACCTTTGAAGTTCCGTACCAGGTCCTTACGGACGACATAACCCTCAAAGGCCCGTGCGCCGATTTTGTCGAGTGCATCGATGTCGATCATGAGCATTAATTCTCCCCCACCGCGGTTGGCGTCTTCACCAGCGGCGTGCCATCTTCACCAAGTAGCACAATTAACGCCGGAGTACCTTCCAGGCTGTCATCCGCCACCACCAGCGCCACCGTGCCATCATCGGCGACGAGTTTCACGGCAGTCACGATGGATGATGCCGGGTCGTTGGCCTTTGTGCGAATATCCGCCCGCAACCCGCCGCCGCCATCAATCTGGATACGGCAACGCATTTGCGTCCATTTTACCTCAGTGATGGTCACTTGTCGGCTGGGGGCCAACATTGACCAGACGGTGAGCACGGGCACCACGCACTCCTGCACGCTCAGGCCGCCGTGCGCATATTCCATGCCGGCGTAAAATGTGGAAATACCCGGCGCCATCGCCACCAGCACGTCACTGTTCCAATACCAGGGAACGGTCTGCATTTCGACCGTCGCCGAGTTTTTTAACGCCGCACAGCGCCCCCAGCGCGATTCCGCCAGGTAATGCGGCAACTCCACCTTGGGCAACCCACCCGGCAGCAACAGCCAACCGTGGTCGGTGACGACGGTGATTTCTGTCCAGCCGGCGGCGAGAAGGCGCTGCACGCGCGCCTGCAAACCCTCGATCTCCTCACGAATGCGTCGGGCGATCTTCCATTGCTCGTTGTGGCCGAAGGTGTCCAGGTGTCCGTATTCCGTCCAGGCCATCCCTGTGCCCGATCCGGCGTCTCCGTCGGCAATTACGGTGTAGCCGCTGCCGGCGAGGAGTTGGCGGAAGCGGTCGGTCGTCAGCACCTGCCCGCTGGCCTGAATCTTTGGCGTGAAATCGCTCCCCACGTCATTGGTGCCGAGTTGTCCGTTGGCCGGTGAGATGGCCGGCTTGGCAGTAGCGGTCACGGTGGGGAGCGCGGCGAAGGCCCAGCTTTCAGCCACCTGCAAACCATCAGCCAGCAGGCCAACTTTAAGTCGCTGGGCGATGTCGAACCGCAAGCCATCGGCAAAAAGAATACAGCGTCCGGCTTTCGGCTGTGCCAGCACGTTGCCGGCCTGGTCGCTGATCGTCGGGTGGTCGCGCACCACCTGCTGGAAATGCTCCGCGGAGTCTGCCAGCCAGGTATAGTAGATGGCGTTGATGGCCACCTTCACGGCGGCGACATCGGTTTCCTTGCTGACGACGGAAAGTGTATCGAGGACAGCGGCATCGGCTTTCCACCCCCCGGCGGTATAACTGGTGGCTAATTCTTCCGGGGTAGCGCCGGCAAGCGAGATTTCGGTAGCCTCCGCCAGCGCGGCAAGATACTGCAACGCAAAGGCCAGCGGGGCTAGTCCGATCTTCGCCCAGACCCACTCGCGGCGTTGGGCATGCTGTCGTTCTAGCTCGCGGATCGCCTTGCGTGCCGCCGCGGGGAGTAGATTGCTCATGTCAGCCAGGCTGCCGTGCAGCGCTTTCTCCATCGCCGCATTATCCTGTGGCCAGCAGGAGGTGGTATCAAACAAGCCGCCCATCAGGTTGGTGGGCTTCGCGCGGCGCAGCAGATCGGGGAGGTGCGGGTAATTCGCCGGCGCTTCGGCAAAGCGACGCCACACGGCTTGCCATGGTCCTTCGCGCAGCCCCAGTCTTTCGCCGGCAACCAGGTCGCCGTCGGTTTCCGGGTCGAATCCGTACTTCGTCTTGCTGACACTACAGAACGCGCCCCAGGTGCTGGCATCCCACTGCTGACGCATCCCGGCGGGATCGTTCAGCCACAACAGCAGGTTGCACACAGCATCGGGGTTAAGCAAGTCATCAAAGTCTTCGGCTTCCAGCCGGCGACCACGCAGATCAGCGACAGGCGTGTCTGACAGCATCACCAGCGCGCGCTGCATCGCCTCCAGGGTAGCGCGATCTTTGGCGACATCCAGGCCCAACCCTCCCTCCTTCGTCACTAGGAAGGCGAGCAACGTCCAATCGCGCCCGCTCTCCTGCGACCAGATCACGCCATTAAATTGCAATTCGGCAAGTGGCTGTAAGGATTTCGGGCAGGTGTTGATGTCACGGAATTGCTGGCGGCTCATACCGGGCAGGTAGATGATGGGGATGGCGTCCGCAGGCCACTCGGTAGTTGGCAGTGTCGTAAGACCCAGAGGTTCTCGAAGGGTACGGGCAATCATACAGCGCTGCCAGATGGCCGGCCCGGTGCGCGTGTCAGGATCATAATCGCCCAGGGTGAGAAAATGTGGCAGCGCCTCGCGCAGCTTGCCAGCCAGCGGCAACCATTGACGCTCTTCATCCGGCCAAATGATGACCGCTGGCGCCACTTGGTCGTTGGCGTTGTAATCAGCAGCAATTGCCAAGCGCTGAAGTAGAAACTCAAATACTGTGGACATCAGTAACCCAATCCAATCATTACCGGTGGTCATTAGACCTTTTGCAGCGCTAACGCGTAAAACCGTGTGTATCGCCTTGGTCGCAGACCATCGTCACCTATATAAAGATGCTCCAGCATTGCCGGCGGAATATCAAACGACCGTGAAATTTCATGGTGTGCTTCGGCAACAGGATGAAGCACCGTTCCCAATCCAGCTGCAGTAACTTGCTCCGAGACCGCCTGCAATGCCCGTCGGATCTCATCAAAGTTAAGATCAATACAGATAAATATAGCACCTGGTCGCATCCTGCGGAAGATACTGATGGCTTTGCCAACGACCGCGTTGCGATCAACTATGATGTCGTTCAGGCAGTTTTGCAATATCACGAGATCAGCGTTTTGAAGCTGCGCGGTGCAGTTCGTCCCACATTGATTGCACTGGCTGAGCAGATTGCACTCATGCAACGAATGGGTGGCTTCCCCGTCCCAATAATGCGGCTGAAGCTGGTCAAAGCACAAGCCGGTACATCGTTGCCAGCCATCAGCGGCAGCATCCAGCAGCGAAAAGTGCGCCTGTGTGCAGGTCGGGCAACGTTGCTGCAGATACGCCATCACCCCCAGCGCTTCCGGGGTCGGACCACTGCCGAAAACGCAGACCGAAATTTGCCGCTTATTTGGGATAGGATTCGTACCTGCGAGCCGAATTCGCGACAGCACGGTATGGACAGGCTCGATGTAGTAGGGGAAGTACGCGAGCATATACGCCCCCCGCACATATCGGTCACTATAATCAACATGGCAAGGTATATCACGAAATGCCAACCGTAATTTCTGGACGTGCTCCTGCGTGGCCTGGAGCACCGTCGGCAAGTCAACCTCCTCTGGGAAGGCATTCATCGCCATCAGGGTATCAATAATGATCGGTAGGGGGTCATGCCTGTCCATGTTACTTTTCCTCGAACATAGATAATTGGGCTGACGTTTGCTCCTGTTTGGGCTCAGCATCGTGCAATCCGATCAGAGACGGCGATTGCGGATCGTGCTGCTCGACGCGCTGTTTGGTATCCTTGATGCGTGTCGCATAGCAATACGCGCAGTCATGCAGGCAGGTGTCATACATACCTATATCACGGGAGGCAATGCATCCGCAAGCCATGCGTTGAGATTTATCCTTGCCCACACGTATTTCGTGCCCGAAGACGGCGGTGATATAGGCATTGTCAATGCACTTCCCATGGCGAATGCCATACGCATCCAGGTCAAGCTCTTCAGCGCAACTAAAAATCTCCATGTTGTTGCGTTGTGCAATGCCGCTCATCGTGGTAAACAGATTCGCGAACTCATCCGTTCCGGGCTTGCATGACCGGGTGTGGTAATCGAGGGCCTGCGCCAGCCGCTTCAGCCGGGAGACGGCGGCACGGTATTCATCTACAATGCTGATGACGACGCGTGACGTATGCCTATTCAATTGGTCGGCAATTTCGCCGAATCGGTCGAGGTGGTAATTCGGCGAGGTGCGCTCGGTGAAGATGATGGGGTCATAACGCCAGATAACTTTACGCGGGCCGACCTTATCAGCCAGACGCTTGAACGTCGTGATACCCTCGTGCAGTGGTGGAACACGTGGTTCAATATCCAGGCCATATCCATTCAGCGTATAATGAAAGTAGTATCGGTAACCAAGCGCATCCAATTCCTCGAGATGCGGGATGAGCGGAGCAGGGTTCTTCGTCCAGAAAACAATGACATCGACCTGTTCCGGCGTCAGGTCAACCCGCACGACGTTGTGCGCATTCATCGGGTTGGGGAAGCTGCAGTATCCCTTCCTGATTCGGTTCATGAACCATTCCGTGAAGAATGCAGGAATATCCGTCCTTCTACTCGCGCTGATAATCATCACAAATCCTCTCCTGCTCCTTTCACTTATGAGCGCTCCCGTGCCGCGCGCTTTTCCGCCAGCGTCAGGTGGTGGTCATTGATGCGTGCGCCGGCGCCTTCGTTGTATCGGAGGTCTAGACCCAGCTTGTACCAGGGAGCAGATTCCGGGTCGGTGCCGCGATCTTTTGCCCACTTTATGTACGGCTTCCAGCGCAGTACGCCGGCGGTCTTGAAGGGGCGGATATTCAGGCGCACACCGTCATTCAGGTCTGGTTCCCAGCCGATGGGCTGCTTGTCGATGGCTTTCCAGCGCACGAAGATATCGTAGGGGGCTTCGCCGTCCAGAATTAGTTTCAGCTTGTCCAACAATTGTCGTGCGGCCAGTAAACGAGCCTCCGCGCCACTCTCGTTATTGTTCACACCGTGTTGCTGGCGGGGAATCCAGTCGCCAGCAATATATGTGTAAGCCACCCGCTCCAGCAGGCGGGCATCCAGCTTGTGGTAATTCACCAGCGCGCTGAAGCCGTCGCGCCGGCCATCCCAGATGTGCCAGATGAAGGGGCGGTGGTGGAAAAGCTTGCAGTGCTGCTCAAAGAACCCGTCGCTCAACCAGGCATCCAGCGTTTTGCCACCGTAGCCGACTGCCGTCAGAAGTTCTGCGTGCTTTGTCGGCGTCCAGGCATCTCCATAAGTAGCGACCAACAGCGCGCGCAACCGCTCCGCAGCCGGCTGTTCGCCACCCACCGAGGGCAGGCAGGCGATGCCGTCTTCGTCAATGAACGGCGCCAGACTGCCATCTCCCTCCTGTTCCGGCCAGCGGTAGCCGAGTAGCCGCAACAACGCCACCTGTAACGGTTCGGTTGTGTCTGTCGGATCGCCTTTGAAGAGCCACTGGGTGGGATCGTTCGAGTATGGCTCGGGGAGTGCGCCGGCGTCATCGGCGATCTTCTGCCAGTAGGTAATATCAAAAGGGATACTTACAAAAGCTGAGTTAGTTGGTTTGATCGACTTGTCTATCTTCCGAACCGCAGAACTTAACTCGCCAGAAACCGCATATGCCCATAATGCTTTGGCATGGTCAGAATTACGTGGGATGATCGCTGTCATGTTGCTATCGAATGCACCGCCGACATATAAGGCGCATGGAAGGTTTGACATTTGACTTACCGCGATCCCCTGATGTTGCCATGCTGATCTTCCTTGGAATCGAGCTAAGGTTCTACCTTCCTTTATCCAATAAAGGACATACTCAAGTCCTCCAAAAGCCATAGGCTTCTCAACAGTGCTTTGGAAATAGCGCCATGACGCTCCCAATTCAGGTAGTTCCCAGAAGTATCGGCGAAAAAGGTTGTCGTCACCCGTCTTAATCCCTTGAGTGGAACTAGCATATTTACCCAGAAGGACAGGGCCTATTGAGTCGTCGCCAGTTATTCTGGCATCCATATTGCTTAGTTGTGTCCCTTGATCAATAGCGGATATCTCGCCAACTAACAGCAGATGGGCTTTCTCAGTTGGTCCCGCAGATTCTGAAACATCAATTGATGAAAAACAATGGCTATTTGATGGGGTTACACGGGAGAGAATAAACAGTCCAACATTTACAACTTCGCCTGGTATTGCTTCGAAGGCTCTTGCTCCAAGTCGTGCAAAAATATTGAATTGCATACTAGGCAAAAGCTTATTACGTAAGCGTTTGTAACCAACCTGGAACAACCAACTTTGAGGTGTAACCAGTGCGCTTGTACCATTTGATTTACATAGTGTAATGCATCGGTCAATAAAAACAGTGGCAAGGTCAGTTTTTGCTGCAGGATAAAACGAAGAGCAAAATTTTTGTAGTGAATCTCCTTGTTTACTACGGGATAAGTAAGGCACATTCGTTACAATCAGCCAGTAGTTCTCCGCCAATATTTCTGCTGCCTTCGCTACTCCCTGTGCCGCCACACCTGCAACAAGCAAATTATCATCCTGTCGTACCTTTTCCCGTTCCATCGCCTTCGCCAGCAACGGCTGGAGTTCGGCGTATCCAGCGGAAAAGAGCGAAAACTCACTGCCAGCGCCAGGATCGATGAGACTACCCAATTCTGGCGCCTGTTTGAACAGGTCGTAGAGTTGTCCCATGCCGGCGCGCAGTCGATCATCGCCATTTGCGAGTTCTAGCCATTCTTCCCGCCTCGCCCCCACCGGGGTGCCTGAGCAGGCCACGTTGATCTCCGGCAGTGGGCGGTACCCACCGCGTTTCCAGGCGGCAAAGGCGAGGGCGAAGGCGGCGATCTGGGTGCAGCGCTGGTCGATCTCTAGTCCGAAGAGGTTATCGCACAGCACTGCCTCCGCCGCGATGGCCTCAGACAAGCCTTCCTCGTGCATCCTGAACTTCACCATCAGGTCCAGCATAGTGACCAGGAAGTGCCCGGACCCACAGCATGGATCGAGAATGCGCAGTTTCTTCGCGGTCTCCGGCCAGCCGGGGAAGGAGCCCGCTGACGGCGTGCCATCCTCCAGCCGGCGCAAATATTCCAGTGCATCCGGCGGTGTCTCGCCCGGATGGCGCGCGGTCCACCAGGCGCCCAGCGTGTTGTGTAGCAAAAACTGCACCATGTAATGCTCGGTGAAAAGTTGGGTGACCGGGCCGATCTCGTCAGCACCGATCTTCACCCCGCTGGCATTAATCTCATCCTTGCGTTTCGATTGCCAGAACTGGTAGACCCAGCCAATACTGTCATCCGCGGCGAAGATGGGCAGCGGAAGACCGGCGAGGAGACCCTCTAACCCCTGCTGATGTTCGGGGGCGAAGACCACCTGTAGCAACGGATCATCCGGGCGAAAAATCTGCGGCAACATAACAGCGGCATAGCGTTCCGCCAGGGTCCACTGGTTCGCCGCTCCTTCCTCGGAGGCCAGCTCCGCGCACTCTTCCAGCGTCACCGGTACATTCATCAGCGGGTGGATGAGTAGACCGTTCTCCGCCAGGAAACGCCCGAAGAGCATCCGGTGCCAGTATTCATACGCGCATTCTCTGACCAGCCGGACAAAACTCCCCAACTGCCGTTGTTTGGCCCGCAGCCGTCGGCGCAACTCGCGCTCATCCGCCGTGAGCGTCTCGTAGGGTTGCTCCCGGTTCACCGCCAGCCGTTCCAGCGCGATCTTCGCTGCCTCTTCGGCAGCATCACGAGCAGCGATAACCGTGCGCTCTAATTGACCCCGTAGTTGTGAATCCAGTACCGGCATGCCAATTATCCCTTCAATGCGTACAGGTCAATTCAGCGCACGAACATCGTTACCCCAGTCATCGTGTTTCGTACCGATACGGCAAATTGTAATTTTGCCATCTTTCTGCACCTGATAAAAGACGCGCGCTTCTACCTTTCCCGGCAACTTGAAGCCCATGTGTGGTGTACCACCGTGCCCTTGCATTTTGCTCCGACTCAGCGCATTCGGGTCCTCAGCACCATGCAACTCCGCCAGGACTTTTTCGATCACCAGGCGATCATCAAACCGACGACGTGCAGCCCAGCGCAAGGGATTTGGCTCGAACTGGAACTTCGGAAAGTGGATAGTCCAGAGTTGCACCATCTCTCGCCGACGCGACTCCGCCTCTTTTCCCGCCCGCACCTCTGCGCTCTCCTGCTGTGAGCGCAAGCCCTCGTTTTCACCTTTGAGACGAAGGATTTCAGCATCCTTCTCACGCTGCAATTGCTCCAGCCTGGCGATCTCTTGATCTGCAAATGCAATGAGTTCTTCCTGGGACTTCATATCCCGTATCGCCATTTCCTTTGCAGTACGAGCGCCACTCAGTTCCTGCTCGGCCATTTGCAAGCGGGTGGCCAATTCTTGCGGGATCTCCTCGGCTTTCTGGCGATAGATCGCCACCTGCTGCTGCACATCTTCCAGGTGCTTGCCGACATCAGCATATTGTCGTTCCAATGCTGGCAATTGTTGCTCAAGCTCTTTTCGGCGGGTATCCGCTCGCGTTCGTCGCGCCATTTCGCCCTGCAGTTTCGACTGTGCCTGCGCCAAGGCGCGATTGGTCTGCTCAAGTGCGCGAATACTCTCCTCATGCGCTTTGATAGCGGCGTCACGCTCCTTGAGCACCTGTGCAAATTCGGCATCTCGCTGCGCGACCACTTGCCGGGACCCCTGGGGCACCCAACTGGGAAGCTTCTCATCCGGCGGCACGAAAGGCTCATCGAGATTCATGACCCCCATCCAAACTACCTGCGCAAGCAAATCGCGGTCTATCTTTTGATTGCCTTCAAAGAGTTGCCACCCACCTATTGCAAATGTAATGATCCACCCTACAGGACCAGTAATAAAGGAGAGAAACCAACTGGCTGAGGTATAGACCGCAAAAGGTAAAGTGATATCTAGGAGGACTGTAAATACGGCATACAGGATTCTGCTTAGTGCCATGTAGGCGCCAAGTCCTCCAATCTCCACCAGGCCAATAATGGCCAAAGGCGCACTGGCTTTTACCAGTGTCGCCCACATCGTCTCGCCGGTGAGTTGCTCGACTCGCAACAATTTACGGATCTCCTCCCGTTGTTCATCAGACATCTCAGAGATCCGTTGCCCTAGTTCTTCTTCGGTTCTGCGCCGATCCTCACTACTTTGGAGCTCAAGATTCTTTTGAAGTTCTCTAAGTAACCGTTCATGGAAACGATTCGTGACCACAAGGGCTTCCTGGGCCGGTGAGAGACCCTCCTCTACCCCTAAGCCACGTGCTGCTTGTGCAATTACCACGACTGATAGTTCGGTGTCGGACGCTGGCAATGAACAATGCGCGCGATTAGCCAACTCCTGGCGTAATGTAGAATCCAACTCAGCACGGCTTTTCCCTTCCCAGGATTCCCGTTCATCTTTGATGAGATCAGGCAATTCTTTTACCTTCGGTTCCATGAACTTCTCTTTGTCAAACCTCTCCCATACCCAGTTTACCGCCTGGACGGTTCCACGTCCGACATGCCCCAGGGCTGGTGAAACCGCATTCCACATGGTGACTGCCCGCAGTAACGCAATCTGATCAGCGATCTGAGCATCACTCATATTGTGATAGCCTTTGAGTATATTAGCCATCATACTCCTGTTCTTTCAATTAAATAACCACCGGATGACCGGCGTTGATCTCGGCCATCAACTGGGCTTTTGCTTCGGCCAGGTAATCATCCACCTCCGCTTCGGACGTGAGCTTTGCCGACGGCAATTTCACCTGCACCGTCGTCGGCTCCAGTAGCTTCGCCGCCGCTATCAGCGCGTTGGAGAACCGTTGTTGCAGGGCGTCGGTACGATTGCGCCAGTCAGACAACGAGATGGCCTGGACGGATTCGTATACCCCAGCCTCATCCGCCACCCGGAATGCTGGTACGGTGGCAATGCCCTGGGCGGCCAATATAGCCCCCTGCTGGTCGGCGGACAGTTGCTTCCAGACATTGGATGCTGTCAGCGATGCCATCTGGCTATCATGGGCAGTCTGGTACTCTTGCCGAGCTTGGGTGAGCGCCTTGCGCAGGGCATCGGTCAACTGGTCACACAGCGGCGCCACCGGGTCGGGATCGTCTAACAGTGCGAAATTCTGCCGTATGGCGTCCACTTGCGGGCGTACCACGTCGGCGATGGGCAACCCTGTTGCTGCCGCGAGCAGCGCCACCAGCGTATCCCAGCGCGGCTTTCGTTGTTCGATGGACTTAGCGCACGCCGTCCACTCTTTGAACTCTTGCGACAGCCGGTCGCGATCCTCGAGCAAGGCGACGGCCTGCTCGTTGCCGCTCAACTGCCGCAGGCGATCCAGATGCGCGCAGGAGGGCACCTTCGGCAGCGGGGCATCGCCACCGGCCCTGCCCGCCAGTCCTTCCATCATCGTGATATAACCAGGAATAGCCGTCGTCTCTTCTTTCGCTTTATAAGGGACGCTGGCCTCCTGCAGGAGCTGACGGATCGCCATGCGCTGCTGCGCCGTCAAAATAATGGTAACAGGCTTGAAGTCCGCCACGCCGATCTTGTTTTGGTCGAGCGCCTGGCGACTGGTCGGCATCCCGTTTTGCAGGACGCTGACAAGATCAGCGACAAAGAGCGCCAGCAGCGCGCCGTCAACGGCATCGCGGGGCCAGCCGTACTCGGCATCCTCAAAGTGCTTGCGGATGTCGCTGCCCTTCCGACCGCTGCCCATGTATTTCAGCACGGCATCGCACACTGGATGCTTTTCCGTGTCGCCTGAGTATCCAATGATCGTGAGCGGCGCGGTTTCGCCATTCCGCGCTCGCGTGATCACTTTGTCCCAGTTCGAGTTGTCGGCCATCGCAAAGAGCGGATACATCCGCTTCAGGGAACTCTCCGCGGCGGCCTCGATGATCTCTTTCAACGTGCGGGCTACCACCTCATTGCCGCCGCCCTGGAAGACCCGGACGCCGGCAAAGATGCCATCAATCACCTCTTCGATGGCAACCTTCCGCTCTTCGGCTCGGGTGAGCATGGCGCTGCGAGCTTCATGGCCTTCCGTTGTGGTGGGGATACCGCGCAGGTTGACGGTTTCCTCGGCGGCCTTCAGACCGGCGATGGCCGCCTTCAACTCATCCACCGACCGCTTGGGGATATAGACGAAAATGAACGGGCTTTCTACGCCGGCAGCCTGGGCATCGGTGCGCACCGTTGCTTCCGAATCCGCCCAGCCGTCACGTACCCAGACCGGCACGGCGGTGCCGGTGGGCTGTGGTTGGTCCGACGTGAAAAAGAATTCCAGCTTGCGGGGTACCTTGCTGGCGCCTTGGGTCAGTCTCACACCTTCCAGAGCTTTATTGAAGCGCGCGCGCAACAAGGTATTGCGCTCATCTGCGATGCGGCTGTCGTCATTGGTAATCCTGGTGAAGTGTCCCCGAAAATCGCTGTCCCAGGCGGCGCCTTCCCGCGTCTGGATATGGTATTCTTCGCCGATCTTCATCAGGTCGCCGGCATCGACCAGCACGGCGAGCAGGTCAGGAATCTCTTTACGCAGCTCGACGCTGCCTTTGCCCAGGTCATCGACCATCAGGTCGGCCAGCATCTCCGGGGTGGCGCGCACGCCGATATCAACCCCACGATCATGGGGTAGTTGCCCAATCAGGAAGGTGAGCGCACAAAGACGCGAACGAAGGGCGCCTTCCCGCGAATCGTCACGGTGTTTGCGTACGATGTCATCGATATCACGGGGCAGCACATTCGTCTGCAACATGGTGGGAGCCAGTTCATCGTAGATGTAATCGGCGGGCACCACGACGCCCAGCGGCGCTTTCGCGACATCGCGCACGGCGTCATGCACAATGCGAAGCTGGGTGCGGAGTTGCCCCGCCGTGCCGGCGCGATCCACCGCGCGCAACACACGTTCCCAGAACCGGCGGCGGACCGGGAGAATGGGGTAATCGACAGACAGGATGTCCCGATCATCGGCATTCGGCTCAATCCGCGTGCCGCGCAACTGGCGATCAATCTCCCCGCTGTTGGTGGTGAGCATGGTCGCCACGTAGGATTTCGCAGTGGCTTTCTTCGCCAGCACCAACTTGCGGGTCACCACCTCAACATCGTTATCCGAGAGTTCGATCTGGACGGTGAAGCGCGCCTGGATTTTATTCAGGTTCTGCGTGCCGAACAGTGCGGACTGGCCCGATCCGACAAAGAGCAGACGCCCCCCAAATTTGTCGCTGCATGCTTCGGTTACGAGTTGGACGTTGAACGCCCGGTCACCATCATTACCGATGTATTGCTGCAACTCATCGAGAACAATGAGCGTGCCGGGAATCTGCCCATTCACCGCCAGCAGATCGGAAATCGCGTTGAGCATCTGTTCATCGGTGAGATCACCCGGCACCGGCGGGTACTGCTCCCGGATCGCGCGTTTCGCCTCAACAACGCTGCTGGCAAAGGACGCATCCGCATCCAGCACTGCCTGCGCCAGCACCGGGGAGACGTACAGGCTCCGTAGCTCCTTGTCCAGTTCTTTTCCGGCAGCCTCGATAGACGCCTTCACTTTGCCAAAGATGCCGGTATCCCGCATCCACATGACGAACCGGGCGATGGGGTATTCCTCGGGGAGCCCCTTACTGCGAAAGAGGATGGCCAGCAATCCGAGCCGGATCGGCAACGACTGGCTCAGCTTGCCGGCAGCGGCGTGCAAACCGTTGCCGCGCTTGCCCAGAGTCGAGAGTTCCCGCAGCAACGCGGTGATGTCGGCAGGAAGGTCCGTCAACCCGCGTGCCGAGGCACCGTCGGTGAAAGTGAAGTCGGTCCACAGGTAGCGCAGCACCTTAAGCAGGTGGGATTTCCCACTGCCGTAGAAACCGCTCACCCATACGGCGGGTTGCCGGCCTTCGCCGATATGCTCGACGTAGGAGCGCAGAATCTTCTCCAGTCCTTTTTCGTATTGCCCCTCACAGACGAAGGAATGCAACTCGTAGCGGAGCGTCGCCTCTTCTTCTGGCGTGCGCGGCTCGGAGACTTCCGCCACCCCATCATTCGGGATGGTGGTCTCTATCGGGTCTTTCACCAGGATGTCACGGATCATCATTGTCATAGTTGTCACCGGGGAAGCCCTCCTAGACCGTAATCGGCACCGCCAGGTAATTCCAGCCGTCTCTTGCATCGAGAAGTCGGTAATTCGTGCCTTCGTGCTCGCCGGGGAAAAACACTACCAAACGCCCTGAGATGGAAGAGGCGACGGCTTCCATCAGTTCGGACACTTTCATGAAGCCGAATAGCGACGCAACACCGTAAATCCCAATGACCGTGGAATCATCCTCGGCAGCGAGTATTGTTTTTATCAATCCGGCGACATATTCGTGGAAATCTCGCAGCGCATATTCCAGGTCATCCGGTGCTTCGAAATAGCTCTCCCGATATTCCTGCGCAGCCATCCACTCCGCGAAGGCATTGGTAAGATCGCAGGAGGCCCAGCGGTGACCGGCGCGCAATGTGGCGGTTCCAAACTCTTGCAGCCGGCAGCGCAGCCGGCGCTCCTGGTCGGGTGGATAGACCACGAACCAAACTTTTTGCGGGCCGGCAATCCCTGTTGCCCAGGGCAACCGCGCATGTTTTTCGTATTCTTTTACCAGCAGGTCAATCTTGCCCACGTATCGCCTCCAGGTCAGCAGTCGTCAATAAGCCGGTGAAGGCGATCTCCGCCACCGCGCCGATATGCTTATAGTCAATCCAGCCGCGGCGCGATGCCTCAAACGCCAGCAGATCGACCTGGCTCGCGGACACATCCAGAAGCCGTGTCCAGTAGGTGTCGAACAGTATATCACCGCGCATTCCGCACAGAAAGCCAAGCAGGAGCGCATAAGCGGCTGCCGCAGGGGTCGCCTTAGCCTTGCCACGGACTTTATTGCTATGGCCAACGAGATGACCGGATTGTGTCCATGATGACGCCGCATTGCGCGCAATCTTTTGACAGGTAGCAGGATTAAACCGCTCACCTGTCGTCTTTGCGACCGCTTCAGCAATGCTCGCCGTTGTGACCAGTTCCCCTTCCGCAATGGGAAGGACTGCTTCGCTGGTCATCCGCAATAAAGGATCGCGGGCATTGGCACACAGACAGGCGAGCAATCGTCGTCCGTTTTCATCGATCTCCCAGAGTTGGCGAAGGATACGGAACAGGAGCACATTGGGGTCGAGGGCATACAATTCACTCAATCGTTGTGCGGAGAGCCGGCGGGTCGCAGTGGTCTTTTTCCCCAGGATGTTTTCTTCAATAATGGCGGTCCAATAATCAGACTTTGCTGTGGATGCGGGTAGCGACAACAGCAAGGAACGCAACTCCGCCAGCATCATCGTCCGGCTGGTATGCGTGCCTCTATTGCCATCGCGGAAGCCGAACTTCAAAGGTAATTGTCCGAACTGTTGTTTGAGCATAGCCATGTAATCGATATTCCGGCCAATGGTATATTCTCTAATTACTCATTTCGCGGTTACAACGTATTGCACCTGCTAGCTAATAGACCTAGACCTTTTGAGTCTGTAACCAATAACCCTCTGACCTTCTCGTTTCCTACACTTGATAGTGTCATCACTGAAGACAATGAGCACCGACCTTAAGTTTTGTCGGTGCTCACTGTCAGTGGTGATTTCCGCTTCGGCTAGCTGTAGCATTATTCATGCGTTCATGAATAATGCGGGCTACCGAAGTCTATTTCTCCTTACAGCTGGCTTCGCTAACGGCAGCGTATCCGCCGGCGAGTATTCCTTGTGCGCCGCCGCAAGGTCATCGCCGGTCAGCGTCAGGTACCGTTCGGTCATGGAGAGCGTTGCATGCCCGAGCAACCGTTGCAAGGCAAAGACGTTGCCGCCATTGCGGAGGAAAAGTGTGGCGAAGGTGTGGCGCATGGCGTGGGGATGCGTCACGTGATCCGGCAGACCAGCCGTCTTCCCTCGCCGTCGTAACACCTGTGCCAAGCCGCTATAGGTCAACGGTTCCCCATATTGGTTAACGAACAACGCCGATGTATTGATACCATCCAGCCGTCGAAGGTAATCTTTCAGCGCCGCCGCGGTGGTGGGGCCGAAAAAGACTTCACGTTGCTTACTTCCTTTGCCCATCACCACCAGTTTCCCGCCAGCACGCGCAGCAACCTGCTCTGTGGTCAGGGAGAGGAGTTCGGCAGCGCGCAGGCCGGTGTCCAGCAGGAGCAGAATCATCGCCCGGTCACGTACACCGTAGAAGTCCCGGTCGCATGTGGCTAGCAGCGCAGTAACTTGCTCCACGGTTAAGGCAGGGATGAGTTTCTTCGGCAGCTTCGGCGCATCGACTTTCCCCATCGGCGACTCTGCGATCACGCCATCGTCCGCGAGAAATCCGAAGAAGACGCGCAGGCTGACGTAGCAATGCCGAGCCTGTTGCGCTGATGTACGTTTACGCTCCTCGGTAAGAAAGTCCCGTAGGTGCGTGGGTTGCAGCCCAGCTAACAGGAGATCATCGTATCCGGCGCGCGCCAGCCATCTGGTGAAGGCGGTCAGCTTGTCACGGTAAAAGCGAAGCGTGCCGGGGGAGAGGTTGCGCCCCTCACACCGGTCATAGAAGGAAGCGAGTGCCGCCGCCCGTTCCTGTACTGGGGTCAACGGTTTGCGTGTTTTCAGCGCCAGTTTTGCGCCCATGTCCTTCCCCTTCCGGGGTGGAATCGGCGGAAGAATCCGTTGCTGTACATAAAAAAATCCGCTGCTGTAACTCACCGAAGTGCAGCAGCGGACTTAACCCAAACGCGGGGAATTGAGATCAATGGCTCCCGAGGTAGGACTTGAACCTACAACCTACGGATTAACAGTCCGCCGCTCTGCCAATTGAGCTACTCGGGAATGCCGCGACACGCGGACCTGGCAAGAGATCCGCGTGTCGTATATGGTATTTCCCGGCGATGACCAACTCTCCCAAGCGCTCGCGCGCTCAGTACCCTAGGCGCTGGAGGGGGTCACGGGGCTGTTCGGCATGGGCAGCGGTGGGGTTCCTCCGCTTCAATCACCGGGAAAACCGTGCTGCGAGAGAGGGGGGAGCGTCCATGATGGAGGTGCTGCGGGTCATCTGATTACAATGTCT
>Ga0209697_10003321_pt1 | contig 22057 bp, 4 predicted proteins | sample AliMusrvi5mmetaG_FD_184115 | JGI IMG/M metagenome (GOLD analysis project Ga0209697, IMG submission 184115) | Freshwater lake bacterial and archeal communities from Alinen Mustajarvi, Finland, to study Microbial Dark Matter (Phase II) - Alinen... | ecosystem: Environmental > Aquatic > Freshwater...
GTCACGCAAAGCGGCGGGACCGGCGGAAACGCCTCGGGCGGCGGCGGCGGCGGCGGCGGCGCGGTCGGCGGCAGCGGCGGCGCGGTCGGCGGCTCCGGCGCCTATGCGCTCTACCTTTACGGCAGCTCCTACAACCAAGTCTATAACAGCTCTATCATGATCAGCAGCGGCACGCCCGGGAGCACCGGCGGTAGCATCGGCGTGCCCGGCTCCACCGCCACGGCCAGCATCGCCCTGCTCGCCGGCTCCGTGGGCAACGCCTTCACCAACGTGTCCATGAGCGGCGCCAATGGGTTCACGTTCGACGCCCTTTCCGGCTACAACACGGTGAGCCAGAGCACCATCACCAGCCGCATCCTCGCGCCGCAGTACAGCACCGGCACGGTGCTGTACGCGGGCTTCTTCAGCAGCGGCAGCTTCAACACGGCCACCAATGATTCCTTCACCGGCTACTACGGCGTCTACCTGGCCTCCGGCGCCAATTCCAGCACCGTGAGCCTCAGCACGATCTCGGGCGCGGCCTACGGCCTCACCATCGCCACCGAGACCAACCTCTCCATCTCCGGCATCACGTTCAACAGCCTCGCGCCCGGCGCCACCGCGATCAATTTCCTGGGCGGGACGTTCGCCAACAACACGATGGCCAACGTCTACTTCGAGCTCAACGAGGCGGTCAACGTCAGCGCCGCGCCCCTCTCCGCGGGCTCGCTGATCTTCATGGCCGGCGCCGCGGGCCCCCACTACGGCCCCGTGTTCTCCAACGACCCCTTCGGCTACGTGCGCTGGCCGTCTTACGTCCAGGCCCTGGCGGCGGCGGCGATCTCCACGCCGACCTACCCTGCGGGCTGGGTCAACGCCCTCAAGCCCAACTTCGACTGGAACGGCCCCAGCACCAGCACGATCTTCGGCCTGGCCGGCATCGGCAACCCCGGCTCGGGCTTGAGCTTCGGAGCGTCCTACATCCTCCAGGTCTCCAACGACCCCAACGCCGATTTCACGAACCAGGCCAACCTGGTCATCAGCATCTCCACGCCGGCCGTGGTCCTGAGCACGTCCTTGCCCATGGGAGCCGGGGCCTATGTCTCGACCTTCACCCTGCTCAACGCCGCGACCTACTACTGGCGCGTCAGCATGGTCAGCGGCATCGACGGCTCCACCTCGCCGTGGTCCTCGGTCTCGACTTTCACCGTGGACGCGGCCTCGCCCTCGGCCTCGGCTTTCGCGAGCCTCAGCCCGACCTTGGGCGTCCTGGGCGAGGCGGCGTGGAACAACCTGGTCTCGGGCGTGACGGCCTACATGACGGTGCAGGACGCGACGAGCGGCCTGGCCGTCTCGACTCAGGCCGCGCCGTTCGCGGGCGACGGGCACGATTCCATGAGCGGGACCCGCGGTTACGGCGTGATCTACTCGACCAACGCCGGGCAGACCTGGATCGACTCGGTCTCGATCGCGACGGTCGCGGCGCTCGCGACCCAGCTGCATAGCCTAGCCGTATTCAACGGGAGGCTCCACGCGGGCGGCGACGCAGGCAAAGTCTACGTCAGCACCAACGGCACTAATTTCACCCCCACCAATTGCGGCACCTGGGACATGTCTCTGGCGGCCTTCAGCGGGAGGCTCTTCGCGGGAGATGTAAATAACGGCTATATCTACGTCAGCACGAGCGGCGACACCTGGAGCACCGTCAACGGCGGCGCGAAAGTCGGAAGCGTCATCGCGACTCTGGCCGTCTACAACGGGATGCTCTACGCGGGAGACGGTTCGAACGGGAAGATTTACGTCAGCACGAGCGGCGACACCTGGAGCACCGTCAATGGCGGCACGAAAGTCGGCAACGCCATCAATGCCCTGGCCGCATACAACGGGAGGTTCTTCGCGGGGGAATCGTCCGGCAAGATAGACGTCAGCGCCGACGGCAATTCCTGGGGCGTCGCCAACGGAGGCACGGGGCTCGGGAGCATCGTCACGGCTCTGGCTGCCTACAACGGGAGGTTCTACGCGGGAGTCGGCGCGGGCAAGATCTTCGTCAGCACGAGCGGCGACACCTGGAGCGCCGTCAACGGCGGCACGGCCGTCGGGACCAATATCCAGTCTCTCGCCGACTTCAACGGTAAGCTCTACGCGGGAGATGGGGCCGGAAAGGTGTACGCCAGCGCCGACGGCAATTCCTGGAGCCTCATCTACGGCGGCGCGGCCGTCGGGACCGTCGGCGCCTCTCTGGCCGCCTTCAACGGGCAGCTCTACTCGGGGGATATGGGGAACTCCGGCTACGTCTACCGGATCACCCCGACGTCCACGACTCTGACGGCCGCCGACGGCGACACCGGCGGCCGGACCCTCACCGCGACCGGCCTCAACCTGGCCCAGTCCACCAACTCCGCGACCTGCGCCGGCGTCGGACCCTGCGGCGCCACCAACCAGGTCAAGTTCACCGTCACCGACCTGGCCGGCAACGTCGCCACGGCCGGGCCCTACGCCATCTGGGTGGACACCACGCCGCCCACCAACGTCGCGATCTCCGTCATGAAGGCCAACCCGACCACGCCGCCGAGCGCGACCGTCATCGCCGCCGTGGCCACGGACACCCTCTCCGGCCTGGCGCCCCAGCCCTACGACCTGGAACTCTCCGCGGACCAGTACTTCGGCTCCGTCTCGAGCTCCAACTACCAGTCCACCACCACCTACACCTTCACCGGCCTGGTCGCGGGGACGACCTATTTCGCCCGGGTCAAGGTCATGGACGCCGTGGGCAACTGGACCACGTCGAGCACGATGTCCTTGGCCATGCCCTACATCGTCAACGTGGTCCTGGCCGACACGGCGCCGGCCCTGAGCTACCAGTCGCAGAGCACCTCCATGTGGCGGCTGACCGTGACCAACCCGACCCTCAACGTGGTCACCTTCAACGGGCTCACGGTGCGCTCCACGGGCACCGTGCAGGACAGCGATATCGGCGCGGTGTCGGTCTACCAGAACGCCGGCCCCGCGTCGCTGATGCTGGCCTCCACGACCCTGTCCGGCGGGGTGGCGAACTTCGGCCCCATCCCGGTCCTGCTCTCGCCCACCCGCATCACCCTCAACCCCAGCGGCACGACGTCCTACATGGTGACGGTGACCCCGTCCTCCAACGCGGTCGTCGGGCGCACGCTGGGGCTCTGGCTGGCCGGAGCCGGCGACTTCTCGTTCCTCGATGTCAGCGGCCACGGCTACCTCTACGGCGCCTACGGGACGTTCCCGGCGACCACGTCGCTGGCCACCGTCCAATACGGCGGCAGCGTGCTCAGCGTGAGCTCCTTCACCTCGCTGGTTCCCCACCAGGTCGGGCTGGGCGCGCAGAACATCCCCCTGCTGAGGCTGGACCTCGCCGCCGGGGCCAACAGCATCCAGATCAGCTCGCTGGCCATCGCCTGCGCGGCCACGGGCGACCAGTGCAGCAGCGACATCTCCGAGGTGTGGGTGTACCGGGCGGCTGCGGGCTCGACCAGTTTCGACGTCAACAGCACGACCATGACCCCGCTGACGGGCACGGCCTTCGCGGCCGGCCAGAGCAGCATGACCCTGAGCTTCGTCGTGCCCCAGGCCTCGGCCACCCTGGCGGCGGGGACCACGGTCTCCTTCTTCATCGTGGCGGACATCGACGAGAACGCGACGCTCACCGACACCTTCACGGTGGTCGTGCTCTCGACTGACTCCTTCGGCCTGGCCAGCGCGACGGACACGGTCGCGCTGATGAACCTGCCGGCCTCCTGCAACATCTCCACCATCGCCGCGGTCGTCGCCAACGTGACCCCGGCGTCCATCACCCCCGCCGTCGGCGTCTGGACCACGGAGGCTTCCACCTTCGCCTTCAACGGGAACTTCGACGCCAACCTGGTGGGCTACTACGTCTACTGGAGCACCCAGACCAACCTGGCCCCGGACCAGACGCATTACGACAACATCTGGAACTTCGGCTTCTCCAGCAACACCGCGCTCTATGACGGAGCCTGGTATTTCTACGCCCGGGCCTATGACGCCGGCGGCAAGATCGGCAGCATGCAGACCTTCGGCCCCTACCTGGTGGACTCCACCTCGCCGACGGCGGCGGGATTCGCCAGCGCGAACTCCACCGGCGGCCTGGTCGGCGAAGGCCAGTGGAACAGCCTGGCCTCGGGCGCGGCCGCGCAGATCCTGGTGCGGGACCTGCTCAACGGCGCGACCGCCGCGGGCCTGGCGGTCTCGACCGGGGCGCTGACCGGCGGCGCCGGCGGCGGCGCGAACTACGTCCCCAACACCAGCGGCTACGGCGTGATGTACTCGACCAACGCGGGCGCCACCTGGATCGACGGGACCTGGTCGCAGGTGGCCACGCAGGGCGCCGGGTTCACCCTGGAGAACAACTTCGCCGTCTTCAACGGGAGCCTCTACCTGAGCATGCGCAACAAGGTCCTCTCCTCGCCGGACGGCGTCAACTGGAGCGACACCGCGTGCCCCCTCACCGGAGGCGTGGGCCCCGGCGTGATGATCCCCTACAACGGCCAGCTCCTGGCGCTCATCAGCGGCAACTACGGCGGGGCCTCGGCGCCGCCCAACGCCGCCCTCTACAACGGCTCCAGCTGGACGTCGGTGGACATCGCGTCGACGACCGGGTTCATCAGCGCGGTCGTCTACAACGGCAAGGTCTACGCGGCGCTCAGCGGCGGCGCCATCGCGGTCTTCGACGGCAGCTCCTGGAGCACCCTCAGCGGCGCGCCCTTCGCCTGGACCCAGAACATGCCGGCGACCAGCGGGCTCGTCGTCTACCAGGGCCGGCTCTACGCTTTCGGCAGCAACGGGATCAGCTCGTTCGACGGCTCCAGCTGGAGCCAGGTCGGCGGCGCTCCCACCGGGCTGGTGGAGCCGGTCGTCTACAACAACAAGATCTTCTTCATGACCGCGGGCGGCTGGCAGCTCGGCTCCTACGACGGCAACTCGTTCACCTATTATCCGTATCCCGGGCCGAGCCAGAGCGGCTACCTCGAGGGCGGGCTGACCGTGTTCAACGGGAAGCTCTACTCGGGGGCCGGCAACCAGTTCGCGGACATGGAGGTCTTCGACGGGTCCTCGTTCAAGCAGGCCAGCGGCGGCGTCATGGCGGGGGCGGGCCAGGTCCTGGCGTCGGAGGTCTTCAACGGCTCCCTGTATGCCGCGACCGTGTACGGCCCGGTCGGGTCGGCGCTGTGGAAGTACACGCCCGTGGCCGCGGCGCTCCCGGGTTTCGACGGGACCCTCGCGGCCTCGACCTTGACCGCCACGGGCCTGCAGCTGGTCCAATCGACCAACACCAAGACCTGCAGCGGCGTCCGGCCCTGCGGCGCCACCAACCAGGTGGTGTTCACGGTCTCGGACCTGGCCGGCAACGTGCGCGTGGCCGGGCCCTACGCCATCCTGGTCGACTCCACGTCGCCGGCGGCCATCTCCACGCCGACCTATCCTCTCGGCTACGTCAACGTCCAGCCCAACTTCGACTGGAGCGGGCCCAGCACGTCGATCTTGGCCGGCCTGCCGCCGGGCTCGTCGTTCTACCTGCAGGTCTCGGCCGCCAACGACCCGACGTTCACGACGACCCCCTACGCGATCGCCATCACCACGCCGGTGGTCGCGGCCGCGGCCGGCGGGGCCTATCTCTCGACCTATACGCTGGCCGACGCCGCGACCTACTACTGGCGCGTCGCCGTGATCAGCGGCTTCGGCATGCAGGGGCCGTGGTCGGCCTCGACCGGCAGCTTCACGACGGACCTCACCTCGCCGACCGCGTCGGGCTTCAGCCTCTGGAGCGCGACGGCGACCGCGCCCACCAACGGCCAGGTGGCCGAGGCGGCGTGGAACAGCCTGGTCTCGGGCGTGACCGCGCAGCTCACGGTGCAGGACTCGGGCCTCAACGCCTCGGGCCTGGCGGTCTCGACCGCGGCGGTCGGGCTGGACTCCGACGGCGACAACGGCGGCTCGGGTTGGACCAGCGGCTACGGGGTCATGTATTCGACCAATGCCGGACAGACCTGGATCGACGGGTCCACCTACACGATCACGTCGGGGGCGGCCTTGGCCGGCATGGGCGGCAGCATCAACGAGGTCATGTCCATGATCGTCTTCAAGAACACGCTGCTGGCCCACCAATGCAACGGCAACGGCCTGATGTACAGCCCGGACGGCGCGACCTGGCACGCGACGGGCGGCGCGACGCAGAACGCCTACAACATGGCCGCGACCCCCGACGCCTTGTATTTCCCCACCGCCAACTTCTATCAGGGCATCACGCGCAGCGTCAATCCGACGGCGGGACAGTTCACCTACACGCCCTTGGCGGACCCGAACTTCTACGGCTCCGACGTGATCGCCTTCGGCGGGAAGGTCTTCGTGGGAGGCTATCAATCCTCGAGCGACAACGGCGGCCTGATCTACGCCAGCACCGACGGCGTCACCTGGACTGCGGTCTGGTCGCACTCCTCCGACAACACGGCCGTATACCGGCTTACCGTCTTCAACGGCCGGCTGTATGCCGGCACCAACAGCGGCGTGACGTCGACCTCGGACGGGGCGACCTGGACGGCCTTGTCGGGGAGCTGGATGCAGCACACGGCCGTCTTCAACGGCAGGCTTTACGGGAACAACGGCCCCAACGTCTATGTCTTGAACAGCGACGGCAAGACCTGGACTTACCTGGCCGGGTTCGCGGGACAGTGGTGGCTCAGCGGGCTGGGCGTCCTCAACGGCAAGCTCTATGCGGCGGCCGGCGCCGGCAGCACTCCCAACATCGTCTCCACCCTCTACGCGAGCGTCGACGGCGTCCACTGGGCGTCGGTCTGGAGCGCCCCGCTCCCCTCCGGCGACGCCGGGCTGGTCCCCTTCAACGGCAGCCTGTACCTGGGCCTGGGCAACAGCTGCGGCTCGGGCGGCGTGCTCAAGTACACGCCCCTGGCCGCCTCGCTGTCCGCGGCTTCCGACGGCCAGCCCGGGCCGGCGACCCTGAGCGCCGGCTTGAACCTGGTCCAGTCCACCAGCGCCGCGACCTGCGCCGCGGCCCGCGACGCCGCCGGCAGCCCCAACTGGAAGGGCTGCGGCGCCACCGACCAGGCGATCTTCACGCAGTCGGACCTGGCCGGCAACGTGCGCGTGGCCGGGCCCTACGCCATCCTGGCCGACACCACCCCGCCCGTCAACGTCGCCATCGCCACGATGACGCTCTTCCTGACCGTGCCGGCGAGCATGACCGTGGTCGCGGCCGTGGCCACGGACACCCCGGCCGGTCTGGCGGCCCTGCCCTACGACCTGGAGCTCTCCACGGACGCGTATTTCGGCTCGATCTCGAGCTCGAACTACCAGTCCACCACCACCTTCACCTTCCCCGGCATCCGCCGGGGGACGATCTACTACAGCCGGGTCAAGGTCATGGACGCCGCGGGCAACTGGGCGGTCTCCAGCACGATGTCCTACACCGTCCCCAGCCCGATCAGCGTGGTGGTCGCCACCAGCGCGCCGGACTTCATCTACCAGTCGCAGGACACCGGCATGCTGCTGGTGACCTTGAACAACCCGTCCCAGTCGGACGTCAATTTCGACGGGCTCATCGTGCGCTCCACGGGGATCGCCCAGGACGGCGACATCGGCCAGGTGGCGGTGGCGGCCTACACGAACATCGGCGACCCCGCCCCGCTCTGGAAGACCTACGCCCCCATGTCCGGCGGGGTGGCCGACATCGCGCCCCTGGGCAAGCTCTACCGCGGGACGACCATCTACTACGTGATCTCGGTGGCGCCGTCCTCCAACGCGGTGGTGGGGCGCACCCTGGGGCTCTGGGTGACCGGGGCCGGCGACTTCTCCTTCACCGACACCAGCCCGACGCCCATGCCCTACGGCGCCTACGGGACGTTCCCGAAGGACGTGGCGCTCTCCACCGTCCAATACGGCGCCAGCGTGATGAGCGTGAGCTCCTTCGTCTCCGTGGCGCCCGTCCAGGCCGGAGCCGACCAGGCCACGGTGCCGCTCTTGAGGCTGGACCTGGCCGCCGGGGCCAACAGCCTCCAGATCAGCTCGATGGCCGTGGCGTGCGCGGCCAGCGGCAACCGGTGCTCCTTCGACCTCCTGCGCACCTACGTGTACCGGGCGGCCGCGGGCACGAGCAACTTCGACGCCAGCAGCGTGCTCATGACCGACCCCAACGGCGTCGCGTTCGCGGCCGGCGCCAGCTCGGTGACCCTGCAGTTCCTCGTGCCCCAGGCCTCGGCCACCGTGGCCGCCGGGACCGCGGCCTCGTTCTTCGTCGTGGCGGACGTCAACAACAACGCGGTGGCCTTCGACACCTTCACGGTGGTCGTGGTCTCCAGCGCCTCCTTCGGCCTGGCCAGCGCGACGGACACGGTCTCGCCGGCGAACCTGCCGGCGGCCTGCAGCCCCGTCACCATCGTCGCCGCCCTGGCCAACGTGGTCCCGGCGCCCTGGACCCCGCTGCCGGGAGCCTGGACCACGGCGGTCTCGACCTTCGCCTTCAACGGCAACATCACCGGCCGCCTGGCCGGCTATTACGTCTTCTGGAGCACGCAGACCGGCCTCACCCCGAACAGCTTCAACGGCGCCAAGATGTGGCAGTCGGGCTACTCCAGCAACACCGCGACCTCCGACGGCTCCTGGTACTTCTACGCCCAGGCCTACACGCTGGGCTACATCCTGGGCACCATGCAGACCTTCGGTCCCTATTGGGTGGACGCCACGTCGCCCACGGCGGGGGGCTTCGTCACCGCGACCTCCACCGGCGGCCTGGTCGGCGAGAAGCAGTGGGGCAGCCTGACTGCGGGCGTGACCGCGCAGATCCTGGTGCAGGACGCCGCGTCCGGCCTGGCCGTCTCGACTGCGGCCGTGGCGTTCGCGGGCGACGGGCGCGATTCCCCGGGCGCCGTCAGCGGCTACGGGGTCATCTACTCGACCAACGCCGGGCAGACCTGGATCGACACGGCCTTCACGGCGACGTCCAACGGCGGCGCCCCGGTCGGCGGCGCGCTGACGACTTTGGCCGCGTTCCAGGGCCAGCTCTACGCCGGCGACGCCGGCGGCAAACTCTACGTGAGCCCGGACGGAAGCTCCTGGAGCCCGGCGCCCGCGCCCGGCGCCGCCGCGATCCGGGCCCTGACCGTGTTCAACGGCAGCCTCTACGCCGGCGACGCCGGCGGCAACGTGTCCCTGAGCCCGGACGGCAGCTCCTGGAGCTCCGTCCGGCTCAACGACGGCGGCTCGGTCGACGCCCTGGCCGCCTATGACGGCAGCCTCTACGCGGGGACGTCCAACGGCTACATCTACGTCAACACGGGCGCGGGCTCCTGGCAGGTCAAGAACAGCGGCAACGCCCTGCCGCTGGGGGGGACCGGGTCCGGCCCGCATATCGGCTCTTTGGCCGGGTTCAACGGCAAGCTCTACGCCGCCAACAACACGTACTGGGGGGCGGTCTACGTGAGCGCCGACGCCGGGAACTCGTGGACCGCGACGAACCTGCAGTACCATCCGAACTGGTGGTCGCGGTCCCTGGCCGTGGTCAACCGCAACCTCTACATCTCGGACAACAACAGCGACAACGGCATGTCCGGCTTGATGGTGAGCACGGACGGCTTCTCCTCCCAGGAAGTCCTGGACACCCCCTGGAACCAGGGCGGCGGCGCGCCGATCGTGACCTCCTTCAACGGCAAGGTCTACGCCAGCTACAACGCCAGCAGCTCCGGCCCCGGTTCCCTGTATGTCAGCACCAACAACGGCGTCTCCTTCATCCCGACCAACGCGGGCCCGGTCACCAGCGGCGCGATCACGGTCCTGGCCCCCTTCAACGGCTCGCTCTACGCCGGCGACAGCGGCGGCTACATCTACCAGGTCGCGCCGGTGACGGCCACGCTCACCGGCTTCGACGGGACCACCGCAGGCTCGACCTTGACCGCGACGGGCCTCAGCCTGGTCCAGTCCGCCAACCCCCAGACCTGCGCCTCGGCCCGCGACGCCGGCGGCAGCCCCAACGGCGCCTCCTGCGGCGCCACCAACCAGGTGCTCTTCACGGCCTCGGACCTGGCCGGCAACGTGCGCCTGGCCGGGCCCTACGCCATCCTGGTCGACACCACGGCGCCGGTGGCGGTCTCCACGCCCGCCTACCCCGCGGGCTGGGTCAACGTCCAGCCCAACTTCAACTGGGGCGGCCCCAGCACGGGCGTGCTCGCGGGCCTGGGCGCCGGAGCCTCGTACTCCCTGCAGGTGGCCAGCGACACGGCGTTCGCGCGGCTCGTGATCAGCATCTCCACGCCGGCCGTGATCCAGAGCACGGCCCTGGCCTCGGGCGCCGGGGCCTACATCTCCACCTACACCTTGAACGCCGGGACGACGTACTACTGGCGCGTGGGCGCGGTCAGCGGCATGAACGGCGCGCTGTCGCCCTGGTCGGCGGTCTCCACCTTCACCATCGACACGGTCCTGCCCTCCAGCGCGGCCTTCGCGAGCCTCAACTCGACGGCGGGCGCCCTGGGCGAGCCGCAGTGGAACAACCTGGCGCTCGGGGTGACGGCCCATCTCACGGTGCAGGATCTGGGCGTCAACGCCTCGGGCCTGGCCGTCTCCACGGCCGCCTTGAGCCTCATGGGCGACGGCCACGACGGGACCTCCGGCGCCGCGTCCGGCTGGGGCGTGATCTACTCCACCAACGCCGGCAAGACCTGGATCGACGCGTCGACGGTCGCCGCGTCCGTCCCGGGCGGCGGCATCCAGGCCCTGGCCGTGTTCGACAACATGCTCTACGCCGGCGACGCCCTCGGCAAGGTCTACGCGAGCGGCGACGGCGCCGCCTGGGGCGCCGGGGTCAGCCCCGGCTCCGGCGGCAAGATCCAGGCCCTGGCCGTGTACAACGGCGCGCTCTACGCCGGCGACGCCCTCGGCAACGTCTACGGGAGCGCCGACGGGGCCGTCTGGTCGGGCGGCGCCGTGGGCTCCGGCGTCCAGGCCCTGGCCGTGTACAACGGCCGGCTCTACGCGGGCGACGCGGGCGGCAAGGTCTACGCGTACGACGGGAGCAACTGGACCCGGGGCGCCAAGCCCGGGACCAGCATCCAGGCCCTGGCCGCGTACAACGGCGTGCTCTACGCGGGCGACTCCAGCACCGGCAAGGTCTACGCGAGCGCCGACGGCGTCAACTGGAACGCGGGGGTCAGCCCGGTCGGAGGCAGCAAGATCCAGGCCCTGGCCGTGCACAACGGCCGGCTCTACGCGGCCGACGCGGTCGCCAAGGTCTACTGGAGCGTCAACGGGGTCGCCTGGACCGCGGCCGCCGTGGGCTCCAGCATCCAGGCCCTGGCGTCCGGCAACGGCAAGCTCTACGCCGGCGACGGCAACGGCGGCCTGTACGCGAACCTGGGCGGGGCCAGCTGGAGCCAGCTGCCCGCCGTGGCCAGCAAGATCGGCGCCCTGGCGTCCTTCAACGGCGCGCTCTACGCCGGCGACGTGAACAACGGCAAGGTCTACCAGTTCGCGCCCCTGGCGGCCGCCCTGACCGGCGGCAGCGGCCGGGACGGCGACCTGGCGGTGGAGACGCTCTCGGCGACGAGCCTCAACCTGGTCGCCTCGACCAACACCAAGGTCTGCGCGGGCGTCTGGCCCTGCGGCGCCACCGACCAGGTCGTCTTCACCGTGACGGACCTGGCGGGCAACGTGCGCATGGCCGGGCCTTACGCGATCTGGAGCGACTCCACGACGCCGCTGGCGATGTCCACGCCGACGTCCCCTTCGGGCTGGGTCAACGTCCAGCCCAACTTCAACTGGAGCGGGCCCAGCACCGCGGCCGTGGCGGGACTGCCGCCGGGCTCGTCGTTCTACCTGCAGGTCTCGGCGGCCAACGACCCGACGTTCGCGACCACGCCCTACGCGGTCTCCATCGCCACGCCGGCGGTGGTGGTCTCGACCAGCGTCTCCTTCGTGGGCGGGGCCTATGTCTCGACCTCGACGCTGGTCAACGCGAAGACCTACTACTGGCGCGTCCTGACGGTCAGCGGGCTCGGCCAGCGCGGGCCGTGGTCGGTCTCGGTGGGCAGCTTCACCATGGACCTCACCAGCCCGACCGCCGCGAGCTTCGTGAGCCGCAACTCCACGGCCGGGGCGCTCGGCGAGCTCTCGTGGAACAACCTGGCCTCGGGGGTGACGGCCCAGATCGCGGTCCAGGACCTCGGCTCCGGCCTGGCGGCGGCGTCCACCGCGGCGGTCCGCTACGCCGGCGACGGCCGCAGCTTCATGACCGGGACCGGCGGCTACGGCGTCATCTACTCGACCAACGCCGGGCAGACCTGGATCGACTGGTCGACGCAGACGAGCCGGAGCCTGGGCGCCGGCGCCTTCACGGCGCTGGCCTCCTACCAGGGCCGGATCTACGCGGGCAACGGCGACGGCTTCCTCTACGTGAGCGCCGACGACGGCGCCAGCTGGCAGCAGGACCCCTACGTGGGCCAGGCCAATGCGCTGGCCGTGTTCAACGGCAACCTCTACATGGGCTGCTCGGCCAGCCTGGGCTCCAACGGGAACATCTTCATGCGGGGCGCCGACGACTCCCATTGGCCGTTCATGGGCGGCGGGCCCGACCAGGGGCACAGCACCATCGACCCCACCGCGATCAACGCCTTCGCCGTGCACAACGGCAAGCTCTACGCGGCCGGCGGCTCGGGCCGGGTCTACTTCAGCGCCGACGGCGCCGCCTACGGCGCGACCAACGCCGGCAACCCCCTGCGGACCGGCTCGTCGGTGAACGTCCTGGCCTCCTGCAACGGGCTGCTCTACGCCGGCGTCAACAGCGACTCGGCGTCCGTGTACGTGAGCTCCGACGGCTACTCCTGGAGCGGCGTCCCGGCGCCCACCTGCGGCGGGGCCGGGATGAAGGTCCTGACCGGCTTCAACGGCGCGCTCTACGGGGCGGACGCCTGCGGCAAGGTCTGGGTGTACAACGGCCGGTCCTGGGACGCGGGCCGGATGGTCGCCGGCGCCGCGATCAACGCCCTGAGCGTGCTCAACGGCAAGCTCTACGCGGCCGACGTCAGCGGCCGGCTCTGGGCGCGCCTGGGCGACAACGCGTGGGCGCTGACCAACGGCGGCGACGCCTCCGGCCCCCAGCTCAACAGCCTGGCCGCGGTCAACGGCCGGCTCTACGCCGGCGGCTGGGACGGCTCGGCCGGCCGCCTCTACCGGCACGTCCCCTCGGCGGCCCTGGTGACCACGGCGGGCGCGCCCGCCGCCGACGGCACGCTCGCGGTCTCCACGCTGTCGGCGACCAGCCTGCAGCTGGTCCAGTCGACCAACAGCGCGACCTGCAGCGGCCTCGGCGCCGGCCTCTGCGGCGCCACCAACCAGGTGATCTTCACGCAGGCGGACCTGGCCGGCAACGCGCGCGTCTCCGGGCCCTACGCCCTGCTGGTCGACACGGTCGCCCCGACCGTGAGCCTCACCGGGCTGGCCTCGCTCAACATGGCGCTGACCTTGACCGCGACCGGCCAGGACAACCTGACTCCGGTCACGTTCAATTTCCAGGCCTCGACCGACGCCTCCTTCAACACCGCGGTCGCGACCTCGGGCTTCATCTCGACGACCTACTACCAGTTCGCCGGCCTGCTGACGGCGACGACCTATTACGCCCGGGTGACGGCGCGCGACCTGGCGGGCAACCTCAGCGCCCCGAGCCTGTGGCTCTCGACGCAGACCTCCGGCGCGCTCCTCTGGAGCTACACCGCGATGGCGGCGACCAGCAGCGCGCAGGGCGTCGAGGTCGCCCTGGCGAGCTTCACCCTGACCAACCCGAACGCGACCGCGGCGTTCTTCCAGTCCCTGACGGTGCGCCGGGTCGGCGGCCAGGACTCCGACATCCTGACCGGCAGCGGGGTGGGCGTCTACATCGACAACCACCACACCGGCGTCTTCGCCAGCGACGACTCCCCCATCGGCACCGGCGGGCTCTCCAACGGGGCGGCCACGATCGCCATCGACAAGAACTGGCAGATGATCCCCGCCGTCAGCACGTCGCCGACCTACTTCCTCGTCTTCACGCTCGACAGCAAGGCGCAGGTCAACGACACGCTCTCCGCCGTCATCGACGCCTCCACCTCCGTGGGCGTCTCCTACCCCTTCGTCGTGCCGACGGCCGGCTTCCCCGCGGGCTCCAACATCGTGACGGTCCAGGACTCCGCGAACACGCTGAGCGTCTCGACCCAGACCCTGCCCGGGGCGTTCGCGCAGCCCAACACCGAGGTCCTCATGCTGACGCTGACCGCCGACCCCGGCCCGGGCACCAGCACGCTCGACTCCCTCGTCGTCTACCTGGGCGGGACCATCCCGTCGAACGGGGCCACGGCCAACGTCTACCTCGACAACGGCAACGGCGTCTTCGACGGCCCGAGCCAGGACACGCTGCTGGGCTCCAACGTCTTCACCGCCGACATCTCCACCGTGAACTTCAAGGGCACGGGCCTGTGGGCGCGCACCGTGAAGGTCCCGACCAAGGTGTACGTGACCCTGAGCCTGGCCAACGACTACACGAACCTCCCCGGCAAGACGTTCAGCGTGAGCCTCGCCTCGGCCAGCGAGCTGGCCCTCGACGGAGCCCTGGACACGGTGGCCTACGCCACGAGCCCGATCGTCTCCGCCCAGGGCTCGGTCGTGGTCAACAACGCCCTGACCGCGACCTTCTTCGGCGGCGCGCCCGCGGCCATGACCCAGGGCGTGGACTACCAGGTCGCGGCCGCCTCGATGACCGTCGACGTCGGGCTGGCCGGCGTCAACGAGCTCGACATCAGCCTGGTGGGCAACACCGCCGACGTCACCGGGGTGAAGGTCTACCTCGGCGGCGTCACGGACGCGGGGCAGTACAGCCCCACCGACCAGGTCCTCGGCTCGGCCGTCTTCTCCAGCAACCTGGCCGCGGTGAGCCTGACCACGGTCCCGGTGACCGCGGGCGCGACCGCGGTGCTCTACGTCGTCTACACGGTCGCGCCCGACCCCCAGTCCACGCCCGGAGACATCCTGGGCGCCAAGATCATCGGCCTCAAGGCGATCAACACCCTGACCTCCGTGACCACGCTGCCCACGCTGCCCTGGAGCGCCTCGACCGGGAGCATCGTCGCGACGATCAACACCATCCAGGTCAAGGCCTTCGACGCGACCCCGGGCTCGCTGACGCAGGGCGACCGGGACGTGTCCATCCTGAGGCTCAAGCTCTGGTCCGACAAGAACCCGGTCCCGCTGACCAAGCTGCAGGTCAACCGCTTCGGCACGGGCCCCGACGGGGACCTCGCCGCGCTCAAGATCTACCGCTGCGACAGCTGCGGCAGCCAGCTGACGGTGCTGACCTCGACGCTGGTGACCCGCGGCTCCGACCTCCTGTCGGCGGGCGCGGCGGCGCTGGCCTTCAGCCCGGCGCAGAGCATCACGGCGAGCACGGCGACCTACTTCGTCACGTTGGACGTGTCGTCCAACGCGACCCCCGGAGACGTCGTCCAGCTGGAGGTGCTGACGACCGGCCAGTTCTTCGTCAACCCGCCCAACCTCGTCTCGACGACCACCGTGTCCTGGCCGATCGCGGTCGCGCCCGCCATGACCATCAACCAGTTCCACAACACGGTGTCGGTCTCGACGGTGGGCTACGTCAACCCCAGCGGCGCCTACCCGGGCGCGGCGAACGTGGAGCTGATGAGCCTCGCGCTCAAGACCAACGTGTCCAACGCCGGCTGGGTGAGCGTGCGCATCGACGAGGCCGGGACCGCGCAGGACGTCGACGTGTCGGCGCTCAAGCTCTGGTACGACTTCAACCATGTGGGCACCTTCTACCCGACCCAGACCTCCCGGTACCAGCTCGTGACCCCGAGCACGCTGACCTTCCAGAACGGCACGGTCAACCTGGTCTTCCTGAGCACGGCGCCGCCGCTCTCGAGCCAGGCCCAGACCTACTACCTGACCGTGGACCTCGCCACCGGCGCCTGGCCCGGCCGCACGGTGGTGGCCAGCGTCTTCGACCAGACCTACTTCGCGGTCAACTCCCCGAACCACATGGGGCCGCTGTCCACGTTCAACGCGCCGTCGCTGATGATCGCGGCCCCGCAGAGCTGGCTCTACGTCCTGGCCCGAGATTCCGCCCCGGCCAGCGCCGTGCAGGGGACGCCCGCGGTCCCCATGCTCGCCCTGGACCTGTGGATGCAGCGCTACACGGGGCAGTTCTACGGGGTGACCCTCACGCGCAACGGGACCGCCGGGAGCGCCGCGGACGCGGACATCTCCGGAGTCAAGCTGTACTATGACAAGAACCACACGGGCGCGCTGGACGTCTGGAACGAGCCCATGCTGGCCAGCGGCACGTTCTCCGGCGGCCAGATCACCCTGTCGTTCGCGCCCCAGACGGTGGGCGTGGCCACGCAGACCTATTTCGTGGCCTACGACTTCTCCGCGAGCGCCAAGGCCGGCAACGTCGAGGGGGTCACGGCCGGACCCTTCGTCGTGGCCTTCCCCAACAACGCGGTGCTCCTCTCCACCGCGGCCTCGTCCCAGACGCAGATCACGCCCACGCAATCCGGGGTCTTCGTGAACAGCCACGACCTGGCCCCCATCTCCATCCTGCAGGGCACGACCAGCCAGCCCTTCCTGGAGCTCGCCCTGAACACGACCGCCCAGACGGTCCTGGTCAGCGCGCTGAGCTTCCAGCGCCTGGGCACCTCCGCCGACTCCGACGTGGCCCGCCTGCGCGTCTACGTCAACTCCGCCTGCGACGGGACCATCCACTCGGGCGACCTCCAGGTGGCCTCCGCCGCCAACCCCTTCACGGGGCCCGTGAGCCTCTCGCCGCCCCTGTCCGTCAACCCGCAGAGCCAGTGCCTGCTGATCGCGCTGGACATGGGCGCCTTCGCCTCCAACGGCAAGACCGTGGGCGTGTCCATCGTCAGCACGGGCAACGTCACCGTGCCGCTGCCCAACTACGTCGTCGCCGACGCCGACCACCCCTACCCCATGAGCTCCTCGGCCATCCCCATCACCAAGGTGCCCGACACCCTGAGCCTCCTGGCGAGCAACCTGCTGATCAACAACGTCATCGAGGGCCTGGCCTCGCCCGCCATCCGCCTGCAGGCGTGGGTGAGCCGTCAGCAGACGGTCTGGGACCAGCTGGTCCTCAACAAGTTCGGCAGCCTCCCCAACGCCGCCAGCCTCGGCGTCGACCAGGTCCGCGTCTACCGGGACACCGACGGCAACGGCGTCTGGAGCGGCGCGGACCTGCTCATCGGGACCGCGACCTTCGCCGACGACGGCAGCGCGACCGTCGACTTCTCCTCGGCGCAGACCGTGGGCTTGACCACGTCGACCTATTTCGTCGTCCTCGCGCTCGACATCAACGCCACCATCGGCGACACTATCGGGCTCTCGCTCCAGTCCTTCAACGTGGTGCCCCCGGATTCCTGGAACCTGGTGGGCGGGACCTTCCAGACCTCCATGGTCACCGTCCTCGACGGCCGCACCCCGGTCCAGCCCCAGGTCAGCATGATCGGCGGACCCTTCTCCAGCGCCTACTCCAGCTCCTTCGACTCCCTCAGCTTCGTCTGGACCTCGACCGTGGTCCTGGGGCATATCCAGAAGGCCTACTACGCGGTGGGCACGAGCTCCGGCGGGAACCAGATCGTGGATTGGACGTCCATGACCCCGACGCCGGGGACGATGAGCGTGACGGGGCTCTTCCTGTACAACGGGACCACCTACTACGTCTCGGTGAAGGCCGCGTCGGACCTGGGCTACCCCCCTTACACCAGTCCCGTAGGCTCGGGCTCGGGGCAGATGGTCGACTCCGCCGTGCCTCCCATGCCCCAGTCGCCGACGGCCATCGTCGGCAGCAACTCCATAGCGATCTACTGGAACCCGGTCCTGGGCGGGGCTTCGGGGATCGCGGGCTATATCGTCGAGTTCCGCCAGGCGGAGAGCCCGACGTACTACAACGCCAAGACCATGGGGGTCAGCGCCCTGAGCCTGGGCGCGGCCGCGACCCAGACCCCGGCGCTGAGCACCTCGGTCGTGGTCGCCACGCCGCCTTATATGGCGACGAACCTGCCCCAGGGGACGCTCTACGTGCGCGTGCGGTCGGTGTCGTGGGCGGGCCTGGTGAGCGACGCGTCCCCCGAGGTGCGCGTCCAGAACGGCGGCCTGCCCGCCGTGGGGATCGTTGCCGGGTCGGCCTACCCCAATCCCTTCGACAGCCGCAAGGGCAGCGTCAACATCGTCTTCACCCTGGCCGCGCCGGCGTCGGTGAACATCAGCATCTCCTCCATCTACGGCGTCAAGCTCCGGAGCTTCAGCGTCGCCGGCGTCCAGGGCGACAACGTCACGACCTGGGACGGCGCGACCGATTCGGGCGCCAAGGTCTCCAAGGGCATCTATATCGCGGTCCTCAGCACGGGCGGCGCGACGCAGACCGTGAAGATCGGCGTCATCCACTGACCGGTCCTCTCTCCGCGCGTGACGGTTCGGGCCGCGCTATCCTGTTGCGTGCGGGCGGCGCAATTCCGATCGCGAAGATTGGCGTGATGCTGGCGGCCTTCGCGGCGGCTTATATGTCCACCATCGCCACCCAGATCAATTGGGGGGCCTCCTACCTGGTCAATGATTTTTACCGCCGATTCTTGGTCCGCGGCCGCGCGTGACGGTTCGGGCCGTTAGGAGTTGCGCGTTGGATCCCAGTCCAACTGAGCTTTTCAGGCTGATCGGAGAGGCTCCTAGCGAGGCGATGGCCTGTTTTGGAAGGTACCCGGGGAGCGCCGTATGCGAGCCGGGCACCCCGGCGCCGACAGTCCCGTCGGCGTCGAGGCCGGTGTTCGACCGACTGGCTGGACCAACGTTTTTTTACGCTCCTCGGGAGTGTTAGGGCCGTTTGAAGAATGCACAGAAATGGCCGGTCTTTGATGCTCAGTTTCGCGGCGCGGCCATCGTGCTCAATTTTGGCCACGGAGCTGCCCGCCTTCGTTTCGTGATGATATAGCAGCATCCTTCTGGCAGGAGGGCCCTGCCATGAAGCTCAGAAATTGCCTCTGCCCAATCTGCAAGGAAGCCTTCACGCCGCATCCTCGCAATGCCAAGGGAAACTGTAGACAAAAGACCTGCGGCAAGCCTTACTGCCGCCAGGAATGGCAGCTCAGGCGGCGGCGTGGCTGGAACAAGCTCAACCCCGGCGGCGCTAAATGCCTTGAAAGCCGCAGATTAAAAAACCGAGCCTGGGCCAAAGCCTATCCGGACTACTGGCGTCGCCGTTACCAGACCCATCCGGAATACGTAGAGCGCGACAAGCGGCGGCGTGTGGCGGCCAGACGCAAGGCGAAAGTGTCCGCCAAACGAACACCGCTCCCCCAGGTCCTCATCGAGAAACTGCACGCATTGGACAGCTGCCAACCAGCCAAAGTGTCCTCCAAACGAACACCGTCCTTTCGACGGGTGGAAGCCATCGAAGATTGCCTGCGCTCGACGGTGGAAGTGCTGTGGTCCGCCAAAAGGACACCGATAGGCGCGGCGGCAGTTTCTGCGGGATAATGGCGCCTATGAACGCAGAACTGTGGGCCACGATCCGCCGCCTATTTGAAGTCGAGAAGCTGACCAAAAGCGCCATAGCCAACCGGCTACGCATCGACCGCCGTACGGTATGCCGGGCCTTGGCCAGCCCCTCGGGGCCGCCGGCCGATGCCAGAGGGACGTCCTCTGCGCCGAGCAAACTTGATGCCTACGAAGGCTACCTGCACCGGCGATTGTCCGAGTACCCCGAGCTTTCCGGCAGGAAGCTTTTTCAGGAGTTGCGGCGCATGGGCTATACGGGGGGACTGAGCATCCTCAAGGAGCTGCTGCGCACCCTGCGGCCAGAGAAGCCCAAGGCCTTCCTACGCATCGAGACCCAGCCTGGGGAGTTCGCGCAGGTGGACTGGGCCAACGTGGGCACGATCGCCGTCGGCAATGCCACGCGCAAGCTGTCGTGCTTTGTCATGGTGATGAGCTATTCGCGAATGATGTACGCGGAGCTAACCCTGTCGCAGTGCCTGGAAGATTTCATGGCCGCGCACGTCAACGCCTTCCGCTTTTTCGGCGGGGTGCCCAAGAAGATCAACTACGACAACCTCAAAACCGTGGTGCTCTCGCGCCTGGGCCGGGATATCCATTTCCAGCCGAAGTTTATGGATTTCGCCGGGGCCTATTTGTTTGAGCCCGTGCCCTGCAATGTGCGGGCAGCCTGGGAGAAAGGCAAGGTGGAATCGGGGATCAAGTACCTGCGCGGCTCTTATTTGGCCGGCCGACTGCTGCTGGACCTGCCCGTGCTGCGCCGGGACTTGGCGGCCTGGCTGCAAGGCGAGGCCAACGTGAGGCTTCACGGCACGACCCACGAGCGGCCGATCGACCGCTTCGAGGCCGAGCGGCCTTTGCTGCAAGGCCTGCCGGCATTGGACTACGACTGCGCGATTATAGCCTCGCCGGGCTCAAGCAGCCAGGCCCTGGTCCTGTTTCAGACCAACCGCTACAGCGTGCCCCACAGCTACGCCGAAAAGACGCTGACGCTCAAGGCGACCGGGCAAACGGTTTGCATCTACGACGGTCCGCAGCTTTTGGCGACCCATCCCCGCAGCTACGAGAAGTACCGGATCATAGAGAAGCCGGAGCATTACGCGGGTCTTCTGGCCAAGCGCAAGAAGGCACGGGCGAGCAAACGGGTTGAGGAGTTCTTGGCCCTGGGACCGGTTTGTGCGGACTACCTCAAGGGCCTGTCCGCGGCCGAGCTCAACCTGGCCGCGCACCTGGACAAGATCATGGACTGCGCGCGCGACTTCGGCAAGCCTGAGACGCTGGCGGCCATCGCCCACGCTTTGCAGTTCGGCGCCTTCGGGGCGGCCTATATCCACAACATCATCCTGCAAAGGCGGGCGGCGAAGGGGCAGAGCGCGCCGCGGCCCGTGGTTCTGAACAAGAAGCCGGACTGGTCGAACGTGGTCGTTGAGGAAACCAACCTCGGCCTTTATGACGACCTCTTCAGCGACGAAAACAAGGGAGGTGCCAACGCATGAGGACTGCTATTGCCGGTGGTGACGAGGATGCCATCCAGGGCATGGCCGAGAAGCTGTATCTGACCCGCACGGCCCAGGACTATCGCGGGCTGCTGGAGGCCGCGGCCAAGGAGAACCTGTCGCATAGGAGGTTCCTTGAGCGCCTGCTTGGCAACGAGCTGGCCTGGCGCCATGAACGGCTGGTCGCGAGGCTCATCCGCGAGGCCCGCTTTCCCTTCATCAAAACCATTGACGCTTTCGACTGGTCGCATCCGACGGCCATCCCTCAGAGCATGATCCTCCACGCCCTCGGCTTGGACTTCGTGGACAAGCGCGGGCACCTCATTTTTCTCGGTCGCGGTGGCTTGGGCAAGACGCATCTGGCCATAGCCATCGGCTACGCCGCCTGCCAGAAGGAAATCCGAACATCCTTCACGACGGCAGCGGACATGATCAACCGCCTGGTGGCGGCCAAGTCGGACCACAGCCTGGAGCGGGCATTGCGACGCTATTGCTCGCCCAGGCTGCTTATTATCGATGAGCTCGGCTATCTGCCCCTGGACAAAGAAGGCAGGGACCTATTCTTCCAGGTCATCTCGAAGCGCTCACAAACGGGTTCGGTCATATTGACCACCAACAAAGCCTTTCGGGACTGGGGAGAAGTGTTCCAGGACAACGCCGTGGCAACGGCTATAGCCGAACGCCTCATCGAGAACGGGGAATTGATCAAGATCGAGGGGACCAGCTATCGAGTCAAGCGCAGAAAGCTCAGGGATTCGGACACACCGGGATCGGGCGAGTAGTCGGGCCCGCTTTTTCTTTTTTTCGCGGAGATCCTGGCGGACCGGCACGCCAGGAAAGACCAAAATCAGGCCGGCTGAGCACTGTTCACCGGCCAAAACTGCGTACTTTCAGACCGGCCGCAACAGCAGGGGGCGGAAGTTTAGAGGCAGACGGATTTTAGGATGGCCGCAGGGTGCTTTTACTGGAGCTCACGGGATGGC